>Ga0209758_1000327_pt1 | contig 89663 bp, 88 predicted proteins | sample AraplaMF_Col_mMF_FD_184258 | JGI IMG/M metagenome (GOLD analysis project Ga0209758, IMG submission 184258) | Arabidopsis root microbial communities from the University of North Carolina, USA - plate scrape MF_Col_mMF (SPAdes) (version 2) | ecosystem: Host-associated > Plants > Roots > Endosphere... | reverse complement strand
GAACGAAATGGGGAATCACTACGGTGGTCTGTCCGCTGCTGACGGCAGATGGCCCGGATCGTCCCTCCATCCCGACACCCTCATCCGCTGCGTCTGGGGGTGCAGACGGAACATACAAGCCCGGATGGCCATCCGGGATGCGTCCGACAAACCCCGGATTGCCATCCGGGCTACGGTCAGCGCATCGACAACGTGCTCTGCAGGGCCTTCACCGCCCCGGCGCCGATCGACGCGCCGAAACGCTTGGCCAGCCGCTCGGCCACGTTGTCGCGCGGCGTGTAGTCGATCACTTCCTCGGCCTTGATGACGTCGCGCGCCACCATGTCGAGGTTGCCCAGGTGGTCGATCAGGCCCATCTCCAGCGCCTGCTGGCCATTCCAGAACAACCCGCTGAAGGTGTCGGGGCCGACTTTCAGCCGCGCGCCGCGGCCTTCCTTGACGACGCCGATGAACTGCTGGTGGATCTGGTTCAGCATCGCCTGCGTGTAGGCGCGCTGCTTCTCGCTCATCGGCGAGAACGGGTCGCCGATGCCCTTGTTCTCGCCGGCCGTCAGCAGGCGGCGCTCGACGCCGAGCTTCTCCATCGTGCCGGTGAAGCCGAAACCGTCCATCAGCACGCCGATCGAGCCGACGATCGAGGCCTTGTCGGCATAGATCTCGTCGGCCGCGACCGCGATGTAGTACGCCCCCGACGCGCAGGTCTCCTCGACCACCGCGTACACCTTCTTCTGGTGCTTGGCCTTCAGCCGGCGGATCTCGTCGTTGATGATGCCGGCCTGCACCGGGCTGCCGCCGGGCGAGTTGATGCGCAGCACCACCGCCTGCGCGCCTTCGTCCTCGAACGCATTCTTCAGCGCGCCGACCAGGATCTCGGCGCTCGCCTCGGTGTCGGAGGCGATCTCGCCGCGCACCTCGATCAGCGCGGTGTGCGGGCCGCTCGGCGCGGCAGCATGGTTGCGCGCGCTCAGCAGCGACCAGAAGCCCAGCGCGAACAGCACCAGCCAAGCCCAGCGGAAGAACAGGCGCCAGCGGCGATCGCTGCGGCGGTCCTTGAAGAACGCGGTGGCCAGCGACTCGACGGTCTCTTCCAGCGAAGGCTTGGCGGACACGACCGGTGCCGGGGCGGGCACGGGGGCAGGAGCAGGAGCGGGCGAGGGAAACTCGTCGGGCGGATTCATTCGGGGCTTTCGGCGGCCTTCGTCACGTCATCAGTCGGGGAAGGCGGGTTGGATGTCGCGGGAAGGATACCAATAGACCTCGCCCGCATCTTCTTCCACGCGCAATTCCGTCAGGCGCCCTCGGCCACAGGGGCCGGCGACGCAGCGGCCGTTGAGCGGGTCGTAGGCGGCACCATGGATCGAGCACAGGATGAACTCGCGGCCGCTGTCGAGGAACTCGCCGGGCTGCCAATCCATCTCGGCCGGCACGTGCGCGCAGCGGTTCAGGTAGGCAACGACACGCCCCTCGAAGCGCAGCGCGAAGGCCCGCACCGGCTCGCGGTATTGCAGCACGTCGAACACCAGCGCGTTGCCCTTCTCGGCCAGCTGGCCGGCGGCGCACAAATGCTGCCGCGGCAGGGCGGGAGGCACCGGCAAGGGCGAGCCCGGCAAGAACTCAGCCATGGCGCGCCAGCCAGTCGCCCAGCTCGGGCACCGAATGCGCGACGAAACGCGGCGCGAAGCTCTCGAAGGCCTCGTGCCGGTGCGCGCCGTAGCTGACACCGATGCTGGCCACGCCGGCGTTGGCCGCCATCTGCAGGTCGTGGGTGGTGTCGCCGATCATCAGCGTGCGCTCCGGCGCGACGCCGAACTCGTTCATCAGCTCGACCAGCATGAGCGGGTCCGGCTTGGAGGCGGTCTCGTCGGCGGTGCGGGTGGCATCGAAGTGGCTGCCCAGGTCGGCGGTGCGCAGCGCCTCGTCGAGCCCGCGGCGCGACTTGCCGGTCGCCACTGCCACCCAGTGGTTGCGCGCCTTCAGCGCCTTCAGCATGTCCAGCGTGCCGGGGAACAGCACGATCTCGTGCTGGCGGGCGAAGTAGTGGTGGCGGTAGCGGTCGGCCAGCGCCGGGTACTGCTCGCGCGGCAGCCCGGGGGCCGCGTGCTGCAGCGCCTCGATCAGGCCGAGGCCGATCACGTAGCTCGCGTCCTGGTCGCTCGGCACCGGGGTGCCGACGTCGGCGCAGGCGGCCTGGATGCAGCGCGCGATCAGCATCGTCGAATCGAACAGCGTGCCGTCCCAATCGAAGGCGATCAGGTCGAACTGGCGGGGGCGGGTCATGACGGCAAGGCCTCGAGGAATGAGCTGCATTCTGCCGGCAAGCCGGCTTCCAGTTCGATGGCCTCGCCGCTGGCGGGGTGCTCGAAGCGCAGCCGGCGCGCATGCAGGAACATGCGGTCGAAGCGCGCACCCGGCACGGCCTCGCCGCGCGCCAGCGCCTTGTTGACCGCGAAGTCGCCGTACTTCTCGTCGCCGGCGATCGGGTGGCCCTCGTGGGCCAGGTGGACGCGGATCTGGTGCGTGCGGCCGGTCTTGATCGTCACGTCGAGCAGCGTGAAGGCGGCATAGGCCTTCGCGATGCGCACCAGCGTGATCGAGCGGCGGCCCTCGATTTCCTGATCACCCTGAGCCTGTCGAAGGGCCCGATCATCCTGAGCTTGTCGAAGGACGGCGCGCACGCGGCGTTCGCCCTCGCCGGTCAGGAACTTGTGCAGCGCCACGTCGATGACCTTGCGCGACGCCGGCCAGGCGCCGACCACCAGCGCCGCATAGGTCTTGCCGGTCTCGCGGCTGCGGAACTGCTCCTGCAGCGCCGTCAGCGCCGAGCGCTTCTTCGCGATCAGCAGCAGCCCGGAGGTCTCCTTGTCGAGCCGGTGCACCAGCTCCAGGAAGCGCGCCGTCGGCCGCGCCTGGCGCAGTTGCTCGATCACGCCCGAGCTGACGCCGCTGCCGCCGTGCACCGCGACGCCGGCCGGCTTGTCGATCGCGAGCAGGTGCTCGTCCTCGTAGACGATCGGAAACTCGCGCGCCGGCGCGGCCGGGGCCGACCCCGGGTCGGCCATGCGCACCGGCGGGACGCGCACCTGGTCGCCGATCGCCAGGCGGGTGTCGGCGGCGGCCCGGCCCTTGTTGACGCGCACCTCGCCGGAGCGGATCACCCGGTAGACGTGGGTCTTGGGCACGCCCTTCAGCAGCTTGATCAGGAAGTTGTCCAGTCGCTGGCCTTCGGAGCCTTCATCGACCTCGACCAGCTGCACGGCAGGTGCCACCGGGGTCTTCACCGCGGTGCTTGCCGGCCGCCCTGCTTTGGCCCCTATAATGCGTTGCACCACGTTGTTGTCGTAAGTGTTTGATTTTTCTGAGTTTAACGTCGCAGACGTTCAGCGGTACTCGCGGCAACGGTGGCGGTCGGGTCAAGGATCCGGCCAACAGGTGATGCAACATGCCCGGCCCGCGGCGGGCACCGTCCCCACGTGACGGTGCGGCGCGCAGCCCGGCATGGCAGAGAAACAAAGAACGAACCCCTGTCAAAAAGGTTTCCCGAGGCAGGAGACATCGAAGCCCGGTCTTCGCTTACCCGCGATCCGCCGGTGCACCTTCGGCCTCCTGCCCGCGTCCAGTAGTCAATGCGGATGTTGTTCCCGGCCCCCACCCCCCACTGCCCTCCGTGTGCCTTGCGCGCCGTACCCCGGCTTCATGCCGTCGGGTTTGCGCTGGCCGGCCGTGCCGTGGTGTGGCCCCGAACGCTGGCCTCGCGGCCCGCAGCGCCCACTGTCTCGCATGCGCCAACGCTGCCTGGCCGGCCGATCCACTGATCGATCCCGCGTCAACGCAGTCCAGGGCGATTCCTTCCGGTTCATCCACGTTTCTCGTGCATCGATGAGTCGCCCCTGAAGTTTCAGAGGCGGCATGTTGAGTGGCTGCCACTCGCGCACATCACACGCGCGGTGGCGGCGAAGGAGCGCACATGAAACGCATGCTGATCAACGCGACGCAGCCCGAAGAGCGCCGCCTGGCCATCGTCGATGGCCAGAAGCTGCTGGACTTCGAGACCGAGATCGAAGGCCGCGAGCAACGCAAGGGCAACATCTACAAGGCCGTCGTGACCCGCGTCGAGCCCTCGCTCGAGGCCTGCTTCGTCGACTACGGCGAAGACCGCCACGGCTTCCTGCCGTTCAAGGAAATCTCGAAGAACTACTTCCGCGAAGGCACCGACGTGCGCAACGCGCGCATCCAGGACGCCATCCGCGAAGGCGACCAGTTGCTGGTGCAGGTCGAGAAGGAAGAGCGTGGAAACAAGGGCGCCGCCCTCACCACCTTCGTCTCGCTGGCCGGCCGCTACCTGGTGCTGATGCCGAACAACCCGCGCGGCGGTGGCGTGAGCCGCCGCATCGAGGGTGAGGAGCGCGAGGAGCTGAAGGAGAACCTCGACCAGCTCGAATACCCGAAGGGCATGAGCCTGATCGCCCGCACCGCCGGCATCGGCCGCAGCGCCGCCGAGCTGCAGTGGGACCTGAACTACATGCTCAAGCTGTGGACCGCCATCGACGGCGCGTCGCAGGGCGGCAAGGGCGCGTTCCTGATCTACCAGGAGTCGTCGCTGGTGATCCGCGCGATCCGCGACTACTTCACGTCCGATGTCGGCGAGATCCTGATCGACACCGACGACATCTATGACCAGGCGATGCAGTTCATGAACCACGTGATGCCGGAATCGGCCGCACGTGTGAAGCGCTACCGCGACGACGCCCCGCTGTTCTCGCGCTTCCAGATCGAGCACCAGATCGAGACCGCGTTCTCGCGCACCGTGAACCTGCCGTCGGGCGGCGCGATCGTGATCGACCACACCGAGGCGCTGGTCTCGGTCGACGTGAACTCGGCGCGCGCCACCCGCGGCAGCGACATCGAGGAAACCGCGACCCGCACCAACCTCGAAGCCGCCGACGAGATCGCGCGCCAGATGCGGCTGCGCGACCTGGGCGGCCTGATCGTCGTCGACTTCATCGACATGGAAGAGTCGAAGAACCGCCGCGAGGTCGAGACCCGGCTGCGCGATGCGCTGCGCCAGGACCGCGCCCGCGTGCAGTTCAGTTCGATCAGCAAGTTCGGCCTGCTCGAACTGAGCCGCCAGCGCCTGCGCCCGGCGCTGTCCGAAGGCAGCCACATCACCTGCCCGCGCTGCAACGGCACCGGCCACATCCGCGACACCGAATCCAGCGCGCTGCAGATCCTGCGCATGGTGCAGGAAGAGTCGATGAAGGAGAACACCGCCGCCGTGCACGTGCAGGTGCCGGTGGAAGTGACCTCGTTCCTGCTGAACGAGAAGCGCACCGAGATCACCAAGATCGAACTGAAGCAGCGCATCACCGTGCTGCTGGTGCCGAACAAGCACCTGGACACGCCGAACTACAAGCTCGAGCGCCTGCGCCACGACGACCCGCGCCTGGAGAACCTGCAGGTCAGCTACTCGATGATCGAGGAGCCGGACGACGAGGTCGGCATCACGCGCCGCGAGAAGGCCAAGGCCAAGCAGGAGCCGGTGATCAAGGGCATCCTGCCGGAGACGCCGGCACCGATCACGCCGCCCAAGCCCGAGCCGGCGCCCGCGCCGGTCGCAGTGGCCCCGGCACCCGCGCCGGTGGCGGCGGCGCAGCCGGCCGGCGGCGGCTTCTTCGGCTGGGTCAAGCGCCTGTTCGGCGCGGCCGAGCCGGAAGCGGCACCGGTCGTCAAGGCGCCTGCGGCAGCGACGGCCGAGGCCGGCGCGAAGCGCGAAGGCCGTGGCGAACGGGGTGATCGCGGTGGCCGCGGCAACGGCCGTGGCGAGCGCGACGGCAAGCGCGATGGACGCCGCGGCGAGCGTGGCGGGGATCGCGGTCGCGGCGAAGGCCGTGGCGAGGGCCGCGGCGAAGGCGCGCGCGGCGAAGGCCGTGGCGAAGCCCGCGCCGAGGGCCGTCCGGAAGGCCGCGGCGACCGGCCGGAACGCGGCGAACGCACGGACCGTGGCGAGCGCGGTGGCCGCCGCAACGAGCGCAGCGAACCGCGTGTCGACGAAGCGCTCGGCGCCGAAGGCGCCGTGCCGGCGACGCCGCGCGCCGACGAGCAGCGTCCGCCGCGTGCGGAGCGCGGCGAAGGCCGCGGTGACCGCGGCGGCCGCGGCCCGCGCCCCGAGCGCGAGCGCCGTCCGGCCGATGCACCGGTCGACGGCGCAGTGCCGCCGGTCCAGGCGTTCAGCGACACCGTGCCCGGCCCCGATGCCGAGACCGGCGAGGTGCGCGAAGGCGGACGCCGCCGTCGCCGTGGCCGCGGTGGCCGCGACCGTGACGAGGCACGCAACGGCGAAGCCGTCGTGACCGAGAACGGCACCGAGCTGGCCGCGCTGCCGGGCGATGAAGCCGCGCCGGTCGAGATCGAGCGCGATGTGCAGGCCGTGGACGGCGTCGAGACGCCGGACGCGAACGGCGCCGCACCGGAAGGTGGCGAGCGCGACGGACGCCGCCGTGGACGAGGCCGCGGTGGCCGCGATCGCCAGCGCCGCGAGAACGGCGAAGCTGCCGAAGGCACGGCGCAGCCGGTCGACGGCGCCGAGGCCGTGGGTGCGGACGAGGCGCCCGTCACGCCGGTCGAAACCGCGGTGACCGCCCAGCCGTACGAGGCCGAGCCGGTGGTGGCAGCGATGCCGGTCGTTGCGGCACCGGTGGCAGCGGCCATCGTTGCCGCGCCGGTGGCACCCGCACCGGTCGCCGCGCCGGCCCCGCGCTTCGAATTGCCGCTCGACGAGCTGCAGTCGGTGGCGCAGAACGCCGGCCTGCAGTGGGTCAACTCCGACGCCGACAAGATCCGCGCGGTGCAGGAGGCGATGGCCCGCGAGCCGAAGCCGATCCACGTGCCGCGCGAGCCGCGTCCGCCGGTGGTGATCGACGAAGGCCCGCTGGTGCTGGTCGAGACCCGCAAGGACCTGTCGCAGTTCAAGCTGCCGTTCGAGTCGGAATCGGGCGCGCCGCGCCAGTGATGATCTGACAGCTCACGCGAGCCACGACGGCGCCTTCGGGCGCCGTTTCTCATGGCAACGCGGCATATGCACGCCGCCCGCGGCCCGCACCGGGGCTTGCCGCCTTGCCGGCCGCACGGCGCGCATGCCATGCTCGGCGCTCACTTCCGGAGCCTGCCCATGAAGAAGCTCGCCTTGTGGCTGGGAGCCTGCCTGTGGCCGCTGCTGGCCGCCGCCGGCCCGCTCGATGAACGCGCCGCCGACCTGCACCTGAAGGCCATCGCGGCCGGCGACGTCGACGCTGTGATGAAGGCCTATGGCGACGACCCGTGGATGGACTGGGTCGGCGGACCGCTCGACGGCCGCTATCGCGGGGCCGATGCATTGCGCCAGCTGTGGACGAAGTTCGCGGCCAGCAACGAGAACCAGCCGCGCACGCTGCAGCGCACGGTGATCACGCAGAACGCGAACCCGAAGGGCGTGACGCTCAGCGCGACCGCCGAATACGTCGGCAAGACGATGACGGTGCGCGTGCACCACGTGCTGGTGTACCGCGACGCGAGGCTCGTCAGCGAGGTCTGGCAGATCGACCCGAACGCGGCCCTGGTGCCGGTGCCCTGAGGCGATGCGCGTGCGCTGCGGGGCCGGGATCGCGCTCGCGCTCGAAATCCTCGTCGCACTGCCGGCGCAGGCTGGGTCGCTCGCCGTCGACGTGCGCACACCGCAAGGCGGGCCGGTCGAGGACGCAGTGGTGTGGCTCGAAGCCCCCGCCGCACCGGCCCGGGCGCGCACGCCGGCTCGCGTCGAGATCCAGCAGCTGAAGCTGGAGTTCGTGCCGTTCGTCACCGTGGTGCCGCTGGGCACGCGCATCGACTTCCCGAACCGCGACAAGGTCAAGCACCACGTCTACTCGTTCTCGGCGGCGAAGAACTTCGAGATCCAGCTCTACAGCGGCATGCCGGTCGAGCCGGTGCTGTTCGACAAGCCCGGCCCGGTCGTGCTCGGCTGCAACATCCACGACTGGATGGAGGCCTACGTGATGGTGGTCGACTCGGCCTGGTTCGCGAAGGCCGATGCCTCGGGCCGCGCCAGCGTCGGCGCGCTGCCGCCGGGTCGCTACACGCTGCACGGCTGGCACCCGTACCAGAAGGTGGCACCCGCCGCCCAGGAGGTCGAGATCACCGGCGCGAACGACACGCGCCGGTTGCGCCTGGGCATCGACCTCGCGGTGCCGCCGCGCAAGCCGCGCCGGCCGCTGGACGAACGCTATTGACCTGCCGGCATCAAGGCAGGCGCTCGAGCGCGTTCTGGTAGGTCGGCTGGTGCATCAGCTCGTCCCACGGCAGCGGCGAACTCTGCGGCAGCAGCTCCAGCCGGCGCGTCTCGCTGTTGGCATCGGCCTGCCAGCGGCCCTGCTCCAGCGCCAGCTGCAGCCCGTCGAGCAGCGCGTCGACCGGCCGGCCGCCGTCGACCTTGGACTGGTTGCACAGCAGCACCAGGTCGCAGCCGGCATTGAGCGCGGCGATGCCGCCTTCGACCGGGTTGCCGGCGATGCGCGCGCCTTCCATGCTCAGGTCGTCGCAGCAGATCGCGCCGGTGAAGCCGAGCTGGCCACGCAGGATGTCCTTCAGCCAGCGCGGCGAGAAGCCGGCCGGCAACGCATCGACCTGCGGGAAGGTGACGTGCGCCGGCATCACGCTGGTCAGCGCGGTCGACAGCCAGTCGTAGGGCTTGGCGTCCTCGGCCAGGATCTCCTGCAAGCCGCGGTCGTCGACGGCGCGCGCGACGTGCGAATCGGCCACCGCATAGCCGTGGGCCGGGAAGTGCTTGCCGCAATTGGCCATGCCGGCCCGCAGCAGCCCGGTGACCAGCGACTGCGCCAGCACCGAGACGACGCGCGGATCGCGGTGGAAGGCGCGGTTGCCGACCACCTCGCTGCGCCCGTGGTCGAGGTCGACCACCGGGGTGAAGCTGAGCTCGACGCCGCAGGCCAGCAGCTCGGCGCCCAGCACATAGCCGGCCGAGGTGGCGGCATCGATCGCGCGCATCGCATCCTGCATCCACAGCGCGCCGAACTCGCGCATCGCCGGCAGGTGGGTGAAGCCGTCGGTGCGGAAGCGCTGCACGCGGCCGCCTTCGTGGTCGACGGTGATCAGCAGGTCCGGGCGGATGGCCTTGACCTCGGCGGTCAGCTCGGTGAGGTGGCGCCGGTCGACCCAGTTGCGCGTGAACAGGATCATGCCGCCGGTCAGCGGGTGCCGCAGCCGGCGCCGGTCGTCGTCGTCGAGGGCGGTGCCGGCGATGTCGAGGATCACCGGGGCGTGTTCGCTCATGCTCGTTCTTTCGGGTTCAAGGTTGCTTGACTTCGACCACGACGAAGCTGGCGGCGTAGTCGGTCTCGTCGCTGACGCTGACGTGCGCGACCAGGTGGCGCGCCTCGAACCAGGCGGCCAGCTCGCCGTGCAGCCGGATCTCGGGCTTGCCGCTGGCCAGGTTCAGGATCTCGCAAGCGCGCCAGGTCATCGGCATGCGCATGCCGCGGCCGATGGCCTTGGAAAACGCCTCCTTGGCCGAGAAGCGGGTCGCGAGGTAGCTGATGCCGCGCGATTCGACGCGGGCGCGCCGCGCATGGAACACCGCCAGTTCCTGCGGCCCGAGCACCTTGCTCGCGAAGCGGTCGCCGCGCCGCGCCAGCGAGGCCGCGATGCGGCGCACGTCGCAGACGTCGGTGCCGATGCCGTAGATCACCGCGCCGCCGCCAGCTGGATGCAGCGCAGGTAGTCGCGCACCGTCTCGGCCATGCCCAGCTCCAGCGTGTCGGCGATCAGCGCGTGGCCGATCGACACCTCGTGCACCCCGGGCACCGCCCGCAGGAAGTCGGTGAGGTTGTCGCGGTTCAGGTCGTGGCCGGCGTTGACGCCCAGGCCGGCGCGCGCGGCGGCCTCGGCCGTCGCGGTGAAGGTCGCCAGCACGCCGGGGCCGGCGGCGCTGCCGTGCGCGCGGGCATAGGTCTCGGTGTAGAGCTCGACACGGTCGGCGCCGACCTCGCGCACGGCCGCCATCGCCTGCGGCAGCGGGTCCATGAAGAGGCTGACGCGCACGCCCAGCGCCTGCACCTCGGCGACCCGCGGCGCCAGGCGCGCGGCGTCTTCGGGGAAGCGCCAGCCGTGGTCGGAGGTCGCCTGCTCGACGCTGTCGGGCACGAAGGTGCACTGGTGCAGCGGCAGGCCGCGGCGCTTGAGCTCGTGCGCGAACTCGAGCAGGTTGTGGAACGGATTGCCTTCGATGTTGTATTCGACCTGCGGCCACTGCTTCAGCAACTCGGCCAGCTCGTAGACGTCGGTGGCGCGGATGTGGCGCTCGTCGGGCCGCGGATGCACCGTGATGCCCTGGGCGCCGGCCTGCAGCGCGAGCTCGGCCGCGCCGGTGACGCTGGGAATGCCGAGCTGGCGCGAGTTGCGCAGCAGCGCGACCTTGTTGAGGTTGACCGACAGCGCGGCCTGCATGCTGCGCGGGTCGGTGCCGGTGGTCTGTAGAGGATTCATGGGTCAGCGCTCCAGGGCTTGCACGTCCAGCATCACCTGCCGCGTGCGCAGCACCGATGAGCCGAGATGATAGTGAAGCAGCGCCCGCAGCAGCAGCTTCAATTCCTGCAGCGCCGGCCCGCAGGCCTGCTGCAGTGCGGCGATGCTGCCATGCTGCAGCGCAGCCTGCAGGCCGATCAGCACCTGGCCCGCCAGCTCGCCATCGCGCCCGCGCGAGGTCGCGACGCCCTGCTCGGGCAGCAGCAGGTAGGCGCCGCCGGGCTGCACCTCGTCCTGCGTCGAGGTGACGCGGCTCAGGTCGGGCAGCACGCCCACCCGCTGCAGCAGCGTCAGCTCGAAGGCCCGCAGCGCGGCCTGCACGCTGCCGTCGTCGCGCGACACCAGGGCCGGCAGCGTCAGCAGGTAGGCATCGAACAGCGCGGGATGCGGGTCGCTGCGCGCGAGCAGCTTCATCAGCAGCTCGTTCAGGTAGAAGCCGCTGAACAAGGCCGCGCCGGTCAGCATCGCACTGCCGCCGGCCCACTCGGCACCGCGCAGCGTCTGTACCTCGCTGGCCTGCTCGGCGCCGGTCTCGGCTGCGCGCGGCGGCTTGCCCAGCGACACCTGGATGCGCTGGAACGGCAGCAGCACCGACCGCAGCTGCGAATACGGCCGCTTCGCGCCCTTGGCGACCACCGCCAGGCGGCCCTGTTCGCGGGTGAAGAGGTCGAGGATCAGGCTGGATTCGCTCCAGTCGTAGTGGTGCAGCACGTAGGCCGCCTGCGTGGCCGGTGCGCGCGCGGGGCGTGTGGCCATGCGCCGCGCCTACTCGTAGCCGTAGCTGCGCAGATGCTCTTCGTCGTCGGCCCAGCCCGATCGCACCTTGACCCACAGCTCGAGGAAGACGCGGCCGTCCATCAGCCGTTCGAGTTCCTGGCGCGCCTCGGAACCGATGCGCTTGAGGCGCTCGCCCTCGTTGCCGATGACCATGCCCTTGTGGGCGTCGCGCTCGACGATGATGGTGGCGGCGATGCGCCGCAGCGCGCCCTCCTCCTCGAACTTGTCGATCACGACCGTCGAGGTGTAGGGCAGCTCGTCGCCGGTCAGGCGGAACAGCTTCTCGCGGATGATCTCGCTGGCGAGGAACTTCTCGCTGCGGTCGGTCAGCGCGTCTTCTTCATAGAACCACGGCTGCTGCGGCAGGTAGGGCTTCACGATGCCCAGCAGGCGCTGCACGTCGGCGTCCTTCCTGGCCGTCAGCGGCACGAACTCGGCGAAGGCGTGGCGGTCCTGCATGCCCTTGAGCCAGGGCGCCAGGTCGGAGCGGCGGTGCACGTTGTCGAGCTTGTTGGCGATCAGCATCACCGGCTTGTCGGCCGGCATCAGCGCCAGCACCTTGGCATCGTCGAGCCCGAAGCGGCCGGCCTCGACGACGAACAGCACCACGTCGACGTCGCCCAGCACGCCCTGCACGGTGCGGTTCAGCGTGCGGTTCAGCGGGGCGCTGTGGCGCGTCTGGAAGCCCGGCGTGTCGACGAACACGAACTGCGTGTCGTCGACGGTGCGGATGCCGGTGATGCGGTGCCGCGTGGTCTGCGCCTTGTCGGACGTGATGCTGACCTTCTGGCCGACCAGCGCGTTCAGCAGCGTCGACTTGCCGACGTTCGGGCGGCCGACGATGGCGACCAGGCCGCAGCGGGTGGCGGCCGGGGGCACGCCAGCTCCGGCTTCGCCGTCTTCGCCGGCAGGGGTGTCAGGTTGGTCGGTCATGCGGGGAATGGAGGGAGCGGTCAGGAGCGCAGCGCGCTACCCGGCTTGTCGTTGGCCTTCAGCGCCACCAGCATCGCGCGGGCGGCTTCCTGTTCGGCGGCGCGGCGCGAACGGCCCTCGCCGGTCTGCGTGAGGCCCAGCGCCGGCACGGCGCACTCGACCTCGAAGGTCTGCGCATGCGCCTGGCCGCGGGTGGTGACGATGCGGTAGGCCGGCACCGGCAGGCGGCGGGCCTGCAGCCATTCCTGCAATTCGGTCTTGGCGTCCTTCGACCAGCTGTCGATGTCGGTCGTCTCGATCACTTCGCCGAACAGGCGCTGCACCAGCGCCTGCGCGGCCTCGAAACCGCCATCGCGGTAGGTCGCGCCGATGATCGCCTCGAGCGCATCGGCCAGGATCGACGGCCGCTGCGCGCCGCCGCCGCGCGCTTCGCCTTCGCTCAGGCGCAGCACCTCGGGCAGCCCGACCAGCAAGGCCACCTTGTGCAGGCTGTCCTCGCGCACCAAGTGGGCCCGCACGCGCGTCAGGTCGCCCTCGTCAGAGCCTGCGAAGCGCTCGAACAGCAGGTCGCTGATGGCCAGGCTGAGCACCACGTCGCCCAGGAATTCGAGGCGCTCGTTGTGGTCGGAGCCGACGCTGCGGTGGGTCACCGCGCGTGCCAGCAGGTCCGGCTGGGTGAAGCGGTAGCCCAGTCGTTGCTGCAGAGCGGTCAGTCGGGCATCCACGCGTGCGGCCGGTTCAGCGGGACATCGATTCGGGCCGCGGCCTTACCTCGAATGCCCTTCGTACTTCAGCAACAGGTAGACCGGCGCCATCAGCTCGATCTCCTTGTTGTAGGCAAAGCCGATCACGACCTTCTCGTTCACCTTGGTGATCTCCAGGTCCTTGCCGCTGATCGAGACGATCGAGTACTCGATGTCCTTCTGCTTGTCGAAAGCGGTGCGGATCTCGGGCACCGTGGTGGCGCCGCTGGTGGCGATCTTCTCGACCGCGCGCTTGATCGTGAAGTACTCGTTCAAGGTCGGCAGGACCTTCAGTCCGATGAGCGACACGATGCCGATCAGGATGGCCCAGAACATCAGGCCGAACAGCGTGACACCACGCTGGCGGGTAGGCCGGGCGGTCATTCCCCGAAGCTCCATCGTCATTTCCCTGCTGCTCCTGTTGCTGTTGGCCTGGCGGTTCAGTTGAACGAACCGATGCGCTTGAGGTTACCGAAATTCATCCAGACAAAGAAGGCCTTGCCGACGATGTTCTGGTCGGGCACGAAGCCCCAGAAGCGCGAGTCTTCCGAGTTGTCGCGGTTGTCGCCCATCATGAAATAGTGGCCGGCCGGCACCTTGCATGTCACGCCTTCCGCACTGTAGCGGCAGTTTTCCTTGAAGGGAAACGGGTCGTTCGGGCGCACGAAGGTGGGCCGCCGGGTGTCGACCAGGATGCGGTGGTTCACCGGACCGAGCTTCTCGGTGTACTGGTCGAAGAAGCGCACCGTGTCCTCGTCGTAGAACTGGGCCATCGGCTGGGTCTCGACCGGCTTGCCGTTCAGGAAGAGGCGCTGGTTCAGGTAGGCCACCTCGTCGCCCGGCACGCCCACCACGCGCTTGATGTAGTCGACGCTCGGGTTGGCCGGGTAGCGGAACACCATCACGTCGCCGCGCTGCGGGTCGTTGATCTGCACGATCTTCTTGTTGATCACCGGCAGCCGGATCCCGTAGTGGTATTTGTTCACCAGGATCAGGTCGCCGATCAGCAGCGTCGGCACCATCGAGCCGGAGGGGATCTTGAAGGGCTCGAACAGGAACGAGCGCAGCAGGAAGACGACGAGGATCACCGGGAACAGCCCGGCGGTCCAGTCGAGCCACCACGGCTGCATCAGCAGCGTCTCGCGCGCCTGCGCGACGTTGCCGTCGACCTTGGCGATGCCCTGTGCGGCCAGGCGCTCGCGGCGCTCGGCATCCTGGCGCTCCAGCGTGGCCGCCGCGGCGGCGCGCCGGGGCGCGAAATGGAAACGCTCGGCCAGCCAGTAGGCCAGCGTCACGATCGTCAGGATGAACAGCAGCAGCGAGAAGTTGCCGGTCCATTTTCCGAGGTACCAGCCGCCGAGGTACAGCACGAGGCAGCCATAGAGCACACCGGTCAGAGAACCCATCAGAGAGCCCATCAATCGTCCACTTGGAGGATGGCCAGAAACGCTTCCTGCGGCACCTCGACGGAGCCGATCTGCTTCATGCGTTTCTTGCCGGCCTTTTGTTTTTCGAGCAGCTTGCGCTTGCGCGAGATGTCACCGCCGTAACACTTGGCGAGGACGTTCTTTCTCAGCGCCTTGATTGTCTCACGCGCGATGATGTTGGCCCCGATGGCGGCCTGGATCGCCACGTCGTACATCTGGCGCGAGATCAGCTCGCGCATCTTGGCCACCACCGCGCGGCTGCGGTAGGCGCTCTGGCTGCGGTGCACGATGATCGACAGCGCATCGACCTTGTCGCCGTTGAGCAGGATGTCGACCTTCACGACGTCGGCCGCGCGGTACTCCTTGAACTCGTAGTCCATCGACGCGTAGCCGCGCGACACCGACTTCAGCTTGTCGAAGAAGTCGAGCACGATCTCGGCCAGCGGCATCTCGTAGGTCAGCATGACCTGCCGGCCGTGGTAGGCCATGTTGATCTGGTTGCCGCGCTTCAGGTTGGCCAGCGTCATCACCGGGCCGACGTAGTCCTGCGGCATGTAGAGGTGCACCGTGACGATGGGCTCGCGGATCTCGTTGATGCGGCCGAGGTCGGGCATCTTCGACGGGTTCTCGACCTGGATCACCGTCTTGTCGCCCAGCTCGACCTCGTAGACCACGCTCGGGGCGGTGGTGATCAGGTCCTGGTCGAACTCGCGCTCCAGGCGCTCCTGGACGATCTCCATGTGCAGCAGGCCGAGGAAGCCGCAGCGGAAGCCGAAGCCGAGCGCCTGGCTGACCTCGGGCTCGTAGCGCAGCGACGAATCGTTGAGCTTGAGCTTCTCGAGGGCGTCGCGCAGCTGGTCGTACTCGCTCGCCTCGGTCGGGTAGAGGCCGGCGAAGACCTGCGGCTGGATCTCCTTGAAGCCGGGCAGCGCCTCGGCGGCCGGGCCGGCGTTGTTCGGCAGCTTCTTCTCGAGCGTGATGGTGTCGCCGACCTTGGCCGCCTGCAGCTCCTTGATGCCGGCGATCACGAAACCCACCTCGCCGGCGCGCAGCACGTCGCGCGCCAGCGACTTGGGCGTGAACACGCCCAGTTGCTCGGCGGCGTAGGCGGCCTCGGTGGCCATCATCTTGAAGCGCTCGCCCTTCTTCAGCTCGCCGTCGACCACGCGCACCAGCATCACGACGCCGACGTAGTTGTCGAACCAGGAGTCGATGATCATGGCCCGCAACGGGCCGTCCGGGTTGCCGCGCGGCGCGGGCATGCGGGTGATCACCGCCTCGAGGATGTCGTCGATGCCCTCGCCGGTCTTGGCGCTGCAAGGGATCGCATCGGTGGCGTCGATGCCGATCACGTCCTCGATCTCGTCCTTCGCGCGCTGCGGATCGGCCTGCGGCAGGTCCATCTTGTTCAGCACCGGCACGACGTGCACGCCGAGCTCGATCGCGGTGTAGCAATTCGCAACCGTCTGCGCCTCGACGCCCTGGCTCGCGTCGACCACCAGCAGCGCGCCTTCGCAGGCCGACAGCGATCGGCTCACTTCATACGAGAAGTCGACGTGCCCCGGCGTGTCGATCAGGTTGAGCTGGTAGGTCTGGCCGTTGCGCGCCCGGTACGTCAGCGCGGCGGTCTGCGCCTTGATCGTGATGCCGCGTTCGCGCTCGATGTCCATCGAGTCGAGCACCTGCGCTTCCATCTCGCGATCGCTCAGGCCCCCGCAGCGCTGGATCAGACGGTCCGCCAGCGTCGACTTGCCGTGGTCGATGTGGGCAATGATGGAAAAATTTCGGATGTGATCCATTGAACGATTCCGCTGCGCCGACGTTGATCGCATTCGACGCTGCAACGGCCGCGCCGTTGCGTTGGTGGCTCACATCGCATGCATGCGCGCTTGCGATGTGATGGGTACGCGGCCCTCGCGACCCTCGCCGTGAACAAAAAAAAGGCACGTCGAAGAACTGACGCGCCTTCCAACAAAACGTATGGCAACTGCTTGTTGGGCTTTCATTGTAGCCAAAAGGACCCCGCCGGAAACCGCGCCATTGCTTGATTTCTTGTCGTTGCAGGTCCCCAACAGCAAATCTTATCAACAACTTATCCACAAAGCCTTGTGGATCTCTTGGGGATAGTTTCAGCAACCTCTACTCGTTGACCGGATTGGCAATAAAGCCGATGCGCGACCTCTGAATTGTAGCCAAAAGCACGCTGAATTCGGTCCCTTGACCCACATATGCGAGCACACACTCACTTAAAGAAAATCGGACACTTCCGACTCCGGATTTTTTTGAGAGCGGCAGATCTCGCATTGCGAAACACGGACGGCAATCCCCATATCGGCAGTCGGATATCGGTGCCTGTGCCGCTTCACTTGAGTGCAGGGATGCGCAGGAACTGCGCCCAGTCCCCGCGCAGCACCGTGACGGGCAGCGACTTCGCCTTGTCGAGCTTGGACACCACCGCGTCGAACTGCTTCACGTCAGTGACGTCGGTGGTGCCGACCGCCACGATCACGTCGCCCGCGCGCAACCCGGCGGCCTCGGCTCCGCCGGTCACTGCCGCGACGCGCACGCCGGTGGCGCCGCGCAGCGCCTGGCGTTCGCTGTCGCCGAGGTTGGCCACCGTCAGGCCCCAGGCCTTCGCGGCACCGGCCGCGCGCGGCTCGGCCGGCACTTCCGCTCGCTCGGCCGCTGCGGCTGCGACCTGGGGGTTCAGTTCCGCGAGGCTCGCCTTGAAGTCCAGCAGCTTGCCGCGCCGGTTGACCTGCAACGCGACCGGCGACCCCGGCTTCAACGCCCCCAGCGTACGGCGCAGGTCGACCGCGCCGTCCACGGCCTTGCCGTTGACCGCGAGCACCACGTCGCCGGGCTGGATGCCGGCCTTGTCGGCCGGTGTGCCGCTGACGACCTGGCGCACGAAGGCGCCCTTCGCCTTGCCCTTCGCGAGGCCGTACTCCTCGGCCAGTTCGCGCGGAACGTCGATCGGCTGGATGCCCAGGTAGCCGCGCACTACGCGCCCGGTGGCCTTCAGCTGGTCGGCCACGCGCATCGCCTCGTCGATCGGGATCGCGAACGAGATGCCGACGAAGCTGCCGACCGGGCTGAGGATCTGCGAATTGATGCCGACCGCCTCGCCGCGGATGTTCAGCAGCGGGCCGCCGGAGTTGCCCGGGTTCACCGCGACGTCGGTCTGGATGAAGGGCACGTCGGAGCCGGTCTCGCGCTGCTTGGCGCTGACGATGCCGGCGGTGACGGTGCTCTCGAGGCCGAACGGCGAGCCGATCGCGAGCACCCATTCGCCCACGCGCAAACGGCCCACGTCGCCGATCTTCACCCATGGCAGCGCGGTGGCGTCGATCTTCACGAGCGCGACGTCGGTGCGTTCGTCGGCGCCGACGATCTTCGCCTTGAACTCGCGCTTGTCGGTCAGCGTGACGTAGACCTCGTTCGCGCCTTCGACGACGTGCGCATTCGTCATCACGTAGCCGTCGCTGCTGAGGATGAAGCCCGAGCCCTCGCCGCGCGGCGTCTCGTCGCCCGGCTGGGGCACCGGCCCGCGGCGGCGGAACGGGCCGCGCGGAGCCTCGGGCGCGCGCTCGGTGGTGCGGATGTTGACGACAGCCGGGCTGACCCGCTCGACCAGGTCGGCGAAATCGGGCAGCTCGCGCGCCTGCGCGTGCGCCATCGGGAGGGCGACGGGCACGACACCCAGCGCAACCGCCAGGCCCAAGGCCGCCAGGCCCGCGTTGATCAGAACTCGCATGCGACCACTCCCTCGACCATGTTGCCTTCGCCGGGGCCGCGCGCGGCCCGCCGCTATTTCCTGCGCTCGAGGCCGGCCGCGAACGCGCGCAGCGTGGCCGTCGGCACATCACCCATCACCGTGACCCAGAAATCGCCCTGGCGCCGCATCATCGTCTGCGTGGCGCCGATCACGGTGGACATCGCGCGCTGGTGGCGCTCGGCGTTGAAGGGCTCGATGAAGATGGAGACGAAGGTGAGCCCGTCGGAATAGACCGCCTGCAGCACCGGGTCGGCCGCGCCGCGCACGCGCAGGGCGCCGTCGAAGGGCCGCTTGACGCAGCTGACCATCGTGAAGCCGGGGATGTCGTGCTTGAGCGTCCAGCCCTCGGCCTCGAGCTGCGTCGCGGTGACGGGCGGGCGCACGATGCGGTAGCCGTCGAGCTTGCGCAGCGGCTGGGTCACCAGCTCGACCTGCGGTTTCACGTTGATGCTGACGTCGGAGAACGCCGACGACTCCAGCACCTCGGCATGCTCGCCCAGCACCTCGGTGCGCAGCAGCAGGCCGGTCGTCTTCTCGGCCCACAGCCGGTAGCCGAAACGGTGCGCATCCTTCGCGCGCAGCTGCAGCACGTTGGCCTCGTGGCCGGCAACGCGCTCGACGCCCATCGGCTTGAGCTCGTAGAACTCGGCCACGTGCTGCGCCCCGGCCTGCAACAGGCCGGGGAACGAGCTCATCCCGTCGCGCTGCTCGACCATCGCGACCCGGCTTTGCGGCCACACGGTGTGCACCAGGTCGTTCTGGCGCAGCACGTTGCGCATCTGGCCTTCCAGCGAATCGATGCGCTCGTACTGGTTGCGGCCTTCGCAGAAGTGCGCGATGCGCGAGCTGGCGACCGTGCCGCCGGCACTGACGACGACCGTGCCCTGGAAGTTGCGCTTGTTCGCCGCCTCGTTGATGCGCGTGAGCCAGGTGTTGGTCTCGCGTGCCTCGACCAGCGGGTCGCCGCTGCCGCCGGCACCCTGCGCCCGGCTGGCCGGAGCGAACGCGACGAACGCACAACTCACCATCAACGCAGACAAGCGCAGCAGCATGGGGTCAGCAGTCCTGTGTCAGCGGGCGGGGGCTTCGGCTGCGGCATTGCGCAGGAAACCCGACGGAACGCCCGGCGCAGAACTGCCGCCGAACTTCTTGTGGACCGACAGGTATTCGTCCAGGCGGGCGTCGCGGATCAGCTGCCCGTTCAGCCGCACCGGCGCGGTTTCGGCCTGCGTCGTACTGACAGCCTGCAGGCCGGGCGCGGCGGCAACGACCGGCGCGGGGCCGGCCTGCGCCACCGTCGGCGTGCTGCCGAACGGCAGCGAACCCGGCACCGAGGTGACCACCAGTGCGCCGGCGACCACCATGAAACCGGCGGCCACCGCCACCGGCGTGCGCCATGCCCGGCGCGAACCGCCGGCGGCCGCCACCGCAGGCAGCGGCGCCAGCAGCGGCGCGGCCAGTTCGGCCGGCGCCAACACCACCGGCTCCTGCGCGAGCTGCTCGCGCAGGCGCAGCAGGAAGCTGCAATCGCGCTCGGCGGTCGAGGCCAGGTCGCCGGAGCGCAGCACGTCGCCGATCAGCGCGTAGGCATGCCAGGTCGCGCGCGCCTGCGCATCGTCGCGCCACTGCCCGCACGCGCGGGCGCCGGCTTCGGACTCGAGTTCCCCATCGACCAGGGCCGACAGGTTCTCCATCGACGCACTGCTTTCAGACGACTGTGACATTTCCAGCTCCAGCATTCACATTCAGCAAGTGGCACGGCAAGCGCTTCACCAGCGATCGCCTTCCCGGGTGTCCAACAACGGCCGCAGGCGCTGCGCGATCGCCTCGCGGGCGCGGAAGATGCGCGATCTGACCGTCCCGATCGGGCAATTCATCACTTCGGCAATCTCTTCGTAGCTCAGGCCCTCGATTTCGCGCAGCGTGATCGCCTGGCGAAGATCCTCAGACAGTGCATCGATCGAAGCGTTCACTGTCGCCGCAATTTCTTTCGACGCCAGCAAGGCTTCGGGTGTCTCGCCGTCGCTTAGTTCATTCTCGATCCGGGAAGTTTCGTCATCATCATCCCTCAGCGCGCGTGCCGATTCCGTCACGAGCGGGTCGCGTTTCATCTCGACCAGGGCCTTCTTCGCGGTGTTGACCGCGATCCGGTACAGCCAGGTGTAGAAGGCGCTGTCGCCGCGGAATTGCGGGATGGCCCGGTAGGCGCGGATGAAGGTCTCCTGGGCGATGTCCTGCACCAGGTCGGTGTCGCGCACCATGCGGCCGATCAGGCGCTCGATGCGGCGCTGGTACTTGACGACCAGCATCTCGAAGGCCTTCACGTCGCCGCGCTTGATGCGCTCGATCAGCGGGGCGTCGGCGTCGGTGGCGGTCATGGCGGCTGGCCCGCGCCCGGGGCGCCGAACAAGGTGCTGCGGAAGCGGTGCCAGGTCGCACCCAGCCCGCGGCGCTGCACCGGCAGCCAGCGCGGGGCGCCGGAACCCGGCGGATGCGGCACGAATTGCAGCAGCAACCACGCGCCGGCATCGATCGCGACGCGCAGCGTGCCGGCCTGCGGCTCGGACGCGCCGGGCGTCAGATGCCAGCACCGGGTGTCCCAGCGCAGCTGGAACGGGCGGACGCGGCCGAGCGTGAACAAGGCCAGCGTCGCGCCGGCGCATGCGAGCCACAGCAGCATGCCCGCCGGGGATGCCGGCGCGCGCTCGGTGGCCAGGGCCCACGCGAGGCCGCAGCCCCACACGGCCGCACCCAGCCCCGCCAGGCCGGCGCGCCAGGCACCGAAGCGCGTCACCGAGACCTGGAATTCAGCTGGCGCGTGCATGCGCGGCGCTCGTGGCGATCACACGCGCTTGAACACCAGGGTGCCGTTCGTGCCGCCGAAACCGAAGTTGTTCTTCACCGCGTACTCCATCTTCAGGTCGCGCGCGGTGTTGGCGCAGTAGTCCAGGTCGCACTCGGGATCCTGGTTGAAGATGTTGATGGTCGGCGGCACCACCTGGTGGTGCAGCGCGAGCGTCGTGAAGACCGATTCGATGCCGCCGGCACCGCCCAGCAGGTGGCCCGTCATCGACTTGGTCGAGCTGACGACCATCTTCTTCGCATGGTCGCCGTAGGCCAGCTTGATCGCGTTGCTCTCGTTGACGTCACCCAGCGGCGTCGAGGTGCCGTGCGCGTTCAGGTACTGGATCTGGTCGGGGTTCAGCCCGGCATTGCGCAGCGCCGCCTTCATCGAGCGCTTCGGCCCGTCGACGTTCGGCGCCGTCATGTGGAACGCGTCCGCACCCATGCCGAATCCGACCAGCTCGGCGTAGATCTTCGCGCCACGCCGCTTGGCATGCTCGTATTCCTCGAGCACCACCACGCCGGCGCCTTCGCCGAGCACGAAGCCGTCGCGGTCCTTGTCCCAGGGGCGCGAGGCCGTGGCGGGATCGTCGTTGCGCGTCGACAGCGCACGCGCCGCCGCAAAGCCGCCTATGCCCAGCGGCGAGACGGTGGATTCGGCACCGCCGGCCACCATCACGTCGGCATCGCCGTACTCGATCAGCCGGCCGGCCTCGCCGATGCAGTGCAGGCCGGTGGTGCAGGCGGTGACGATGGCCAGGTTCGGGCCCTGGAAGCCGTACTTGATCGACACATGCCCCGAGATCATGTTGATGATCGAGGCCGGCACGAAGAACGGCGAGACACGCCGCGGACCGCGCTCCACCAGCTCGGCATGGGTCTCCTCGATCATCGGCAAGCCGCCGATGCCCGAGCCGACGAGGCAGCCGATGCGTTCGGCCTGCTCCTCGGTCAGCGCATCGCCGGTCGACAGGCCGGAATCCTGCACGGCCTGCATCGATGCGGCCAGGCCGTAATGGATGAAGGTGTCCATGTGCCGGGCTTCCTTGGCGGGGAAGTAGTCCTCCACCTTGAAACCCTTGACCTCGCCGGCGAAGCGACAGGCGAAGGGCGACGCATCGAACTTGGTGATGGTCGCGATGCCGGAACGCCCGGCCACGATGTTGGCCCACCCCTCGGCCACCGTGTTACCCACGGGACTGATGAGGCCGAGCCCGGTGACGACGACGCGGCGACGGCTCATGCGATTGCTGCTCGGTTGGGAATGAAGGCTCAGGCCTTCTGGTGCTTGACGGCGTAGTCGATCGCCAGCTGCACGGTCGTGATCTTCTCGGCTTCCTCGTCGGGAATCTCGATGCCGAACTCGTCTTCGAGGGCCATCACCAGTTCCACGGTGTCGAGCGAATCAGCGCCCAGGTCTGCCACGAAAGCCTTCTCGTTGGACACATCGGCTTCCGGAACGCCCAGTTGTTCCGCGATGATTTTCTTCACACGTGCTTCGATATCGCTCATGACTCCTCCAAGAGGGTTTGCTGAAACAGCCCGAGATTCTAAGGCTTGCAGGGTGTCGGCTCTAAGTCAGGCTGACACGCTGGAAACCAGGTTCCGGTCGGGGCCTTCCGGTCGGTCTGGAAATGCGTTCGACGCGAGATGACGGTGGTTGGCGTCAGTTCATGAACATGCCGCCATTGACGTGCAACTCCGCGCCGGTGATGTAGCCGGCCTGGGCCGATGCCAGGAAGGCCACCGCATGCGCAATGTCGCTCGCCTGGCCGAGCCGGCCCAGCGGAATCTGCGCCAAAAGCCCGGCCGTCTGCTGTTCGGACAGCTCGCTGGTCATGTCGGTCTGGATGAAACCCGGCGCGACGCAGTTGACGGTGATGCCGCGGCTGCCCAGCTCGCGCGCCAGCGCGCGCGTCATGCCGGCCACCCCCGCCTTCGACGCCGCATAGTTGGCCTGGCCGGCGTTGCCGCTGGCACCCACCACCGACGTGATGCTGATGATGCGCCCGAAGCGCTGCTTCATCATCGGGCGGATGACGGCCCGGCTGAGGCGGAACACCGCCTTCAGGTTGGTGTCGATCACCGCATCCCAGTCGTCGTCCTTCATGCGCATCGACAAGGTGTCGCGCGTGATGCCGGCGTTGTTGACGAGGATCTGCAGCCCGCCGTGCTCCTTGACGATCGCATCGACCGCCGCCTCGACGCCCGGGCCGTCGTTGACGTTCAGGCACAAGCCGCGGCTGCCGGGAAAGGCGGCCAGCGCCGCGCCGATCGCGTCGGCGCCCGCCGGCGTGGTGGCGGTGCCGATGACCTTGGCACCCTGCGCGGCCAGCGCCAGCGCAATGGCCCGGCCGATGCCGCGCGAAGCGCCGGTCACCAGGGCCACCTGGCCGGTCAATGTCGATTCACTCATTGCAGCAGGCCTTTCGCTTCAAGCAGCGTCGCGGGATCGTGGATCGCCGCCGTGACCGCGTCGGGGTCGATGCGGCGGATCGTGCTGGCCAGCACCTTGCCGGGGCCGCATTCGAAGATGTGCCGGATGCCGCGGCCGCGGATCGCCTGCACCACCTCGACCCAGCGCACCGGCCCGCAGGCCTGGCGCACCAGGGCGTCGCGGATCATCGCCGGGTCGTCCTGCACCGCGACGTCGATGTTGTTGACCAGCGGGATGCGCGGCGCATTCAGCGAAACGGCTTCGAGCCGCGCCTTCAGTTGCTCGGCGGCCGGGCGCATCAGGCTCGAGTGGAACGGTGCCGAGACGGACAGCTGCAGCGCACGCTTGGCACCCTTGTCCTTCAGCAGGCTGCAGGCGAATTCGACGGCGGCCTTGGTGCCGGCGATCACGGTCTGCTTCGGGTCGTTGAAATTCGCGGCCTCGACGACTTCTCCGGAGGCGGTGCTCGCCTCGGCACACCCGGCACGCACGACCTCGGCATCCAGCCCGAGGATCGCCGCCATGCCACCGGCCCCGACCGGCACCGCCTGCTGCATCGCCTGCGCGCGAAAGCGCACCAGCGGCAACGCATCGGACAGGCTCAGCACGCCGGCCGCCACCAGCGCGGCGTATTCGCCGAGCGAATGGCCGGCCACCACCGCGGGCTGCAGGCCGGTTTCAGCGAGCCATGCGCGCAGGCAGGCCACGCCTGCGGTCAGCATTACCGGCTGGGTGTTCTCGGTCAGGTCGAGCGCTTCCTTCGGGCCGGCGTGGATCAGCCGGCCCACGTCGACGCCGAGCGCCGACGTGGCTTCGGCCAGCGTGTCGCGCACGGCGGCGTGATCGCCCCAGGCGTCGAGCATGCCGACAGCCTGCGAGCCCTGGCCCGGGAAGACGAATGCAAACGGTGTCATGTCAATGCCTTGAATCTCGGCAACCAGTGGGCTCAATAGTCGAGCAGCACCGCGCCCCAGGTGAATCCGCCGCCGACGCCCTCGAGCATCACGGTGTCGCCGCGCTTGACGGTGCCGGCGCGCACCGCCACGTCGAGCGCCAGCGGAATGGAGGCGGCGGACGTGTTGCCGTGTTCGTCCACCGTCACGACCAGCTTGTCCAGCGGCAGCTTCAGCTTCTTCGCCGTGCCCTGCATGATGCGGATGTTGGCCTGGTGCGGGATCAGCCAGTCGATGTCGGCATCGGTGCGGCCGGCCTTCGCGAGCACCGAGCGGGCCACGTCTTCGAGCACGCCGACTGCCAGCTTGAACACCGCCGGGCCATCCATCTTCAGCAAGGGGTCGCCGGTGATCTTGCCGCCGGAGACCGAACCCGGCGTGCACAGGATGTCGACGTGGCGGCCATCGGCATGCAGCTCGCTGGCCAGGATGCCGGGGGTGTCGCTGGCCTCCAGCACCACGGCACCGGCGCCGTCGCCGAACAGCACGCAGGTGGTGCGGTCGTTGAAGTCGAGCAGGCGCGAGAACACCTCGGCGCCGATCACCAGCGCCTTGCTGGCGGCGCCGGTGCGGATCATCGAATCGGCCACCGTCAGCGCGTAGACGAAGCCGGAACACACGGCCTGCACGTCGAACGCGGCGCAGCCGGCGACGCCCAGCTTGTGCTGCACGATGGTCGCGGTGGACGGGAACACCATGTCGGGCGTCGAGGTCGCGACGATGATCAGGTCGATCTGCGCGGCGCTGATGCCGGCGGCCTCGAGCGCATGGCGCGCGGCCGGCACGGCCAGGTCGCTGCAGGGCACGTCGGGCTCGGCAAAGTGGCGCGCGCGGATGCCGGTGCGCGCGACGATCCATTCATCGGAGGTTTCGACACCCTTGGCAGCCAGCTCGGCGGCCAGGGCTTCGTTGGTCAGTCGCTTGGGCGGCAGGAAGCTGCCGGTGCCGGCGATGCGCGAATAGCGGTTCGAAGAGGGGTGGGTCATGCAGCGAGGGCGGCACCGGCTTCCGGCGGCTCGCCGGCGGCACCTGCAGGGGTCGGCAAGGCGTGCAGCGAATCGCGAATCCGGTCGTGCACCCGATCCAGCAAGTGATTGCGGGCCGCATCATAAGCCCGATTCAAGGCCTGCTCGAAGGCATAGGCATCGGACGAACCGTGCGCCTTGAACACCAGGCCGCGCAGCCCCAGCAGCGCACCGCCGCTGTAGCGCCGGTGGTCGACGCGGTGCTTGAAATGGTTCAGCACCGGCAGCGCGACCAGCGCGGCCATCTTCGTGAAGATGTTGCGGGTGAATTCCTGCTTGATGAAGTTGGACAGCATCGATGCGAGGCCTTCCGCCGTCTTCAGCGCGACGTTGCCGACGAAACCGTCGCAGACGACGATGTCGGTCGTGCCCTTGAAGATGTCGTTGCCTTCGACGTTGCCGTGGAAGTTGATGTGCCCGCCTTCGGCCGCGGCGCGCAGCAGCTCGCCGGCGCGCTTGATGGTCTCGTTGCCCTTGATGACCTCTTCGCCGATGTTCAGAAGGCCGACACTCGGGTTCTCCTTGCCGTCGACCGCCGCCACCAGCGCGCTGCCCATCACGGCGAACTGCAGCAGGTGCTCGGCGCTGCAGTCGACGTTGGCACCCAGGTCGAGCACCGTCGTGTAGCCGTCCTTCTGGTTGGGCATCACCGCGGCGATCGCCGGGCGGTCGATGCCGTCGAGCGTCTTGAGCAGGTAGCGCGCCACCGCCATCAGCGCGCCGGTGTTGCCGGCCGACACGCAGGCATGCGCACGCGGCGGCTGGCCATCCGCCCCGGCCTTCAGCTGGCCGAGCGCGATGCGCAGCGACGAATCCTTCTTGCGGCGCAACGCCACCTCGACCGCGTCGTCCATCTCGACGACTTCGGAGGCGACGACGCTGTGGCAGCGCTCCCAGCGCGCGGCCGGCGCCAGCGCCTCGGCACGGCCGACCAGCACCACTTCGGCCTGCGGGTGGGCGGCCAGGAAGGCCCGGCAGGCCGGCAGCGTGACGGACGGACCGTGGTCGCCGCCCATGCAGTCGACGGACAGCCGGATGACATCGATCGCGCCGGATGGCGACATCGCGTTCATGGTGACAAAGGAAGCAAGGGGAGCAACGGGATCAAGCCGGCGCGACCAAAAAGACAAACACCCGGCACTGCAGCGCGCCGCAGGCCGGGTCGGTACAAGGTCTCGCCGGGTTCACGCATCGTGCCTTGGCCGCGGCAGGGCGCGAACAGGCGGAATTGCGCGACAACAGACTCAGGCGTCAGCCTTGGTCTTCAGGACCTTGCGCCCACGGTAGAAACCGTTGGGGCTGATGTGGTGACGCAGGTGCGTCTCGCCGGTGGTCGGCTCGATCGCGGTGCCCGGGTTCACCAGGGCATTGTGCGAACGGTGCATGCCGCGCTTCGAAGGCGACTTCTTGTTTTGCTGAACGGCCATGAAAATTCTCCTTGAGACTCCTGGACACTCTCGCAGGAGCCAGGCGGGGTGCACTGACAGACAAGTCAGCGCCTTGACGAAAAAGCCTGCGATTCTAGCATGGCCCCCCAGGCCGGGATCAATTGGGCAGGCTGCCGCGCTTCAGCGCCGCCAGGCCGGCGAACGGATGGGGCGCCTTTTCCGCCTCGTCCTCCTCGTCGGCCGGCAGCACCAGCGGCTGCGGGCACTCGGCGTGGCGCGGGACGATCGGCAGCGACAGCAGCAGCTCGTCTTCGATCAACTCCAGCAGATCGAGGTCGCGGTTCAGCGCCAGCACGTCCTGCTCGCTCTCGGCATCGAGCGCGGCGGCGGCGTCCTCGCCGGGGACGAACAGCAACGAGCGGTCGATCGAGATCGGCGTGGCAACGGCCGACAGGCAGCGCTGGCATTCGAGCTCGACCTCGGCATCGGCACGCAGGTGCAGCCAGGTCTCGACGATGCCGGCCCGGCCTTCCCGGCGTTCGCCGTGGGCCGACCAGCTGATGTTTGCGGCACTGCCGGGCAGCGCTGTCTGATGCAGGCGGGCCAGCATGGCCAGCGGCCAGACGCCGGCCAGCTCGGCAGATTCCTTGGCGAACGCCTCGACGTCCAGGTGGCGGGGATCGGAAACACGCGACTTCATGCGTCCAGTGTACCGAGGCCGCACGATGGGAGAATCGCCGCATGACCCCACGTCCCCCTCTGATCCTGGGCTCCACGTCGCGTTACCGTCGCGAGCTGCTGGAGCGCCTGCGCCTGCCGTTCGAGGTGCGCTCCCCGTTGGTCGACGAGACGCCGCGGGCCGGCGAAGCCCCGGCGGCGCTGGCGCTGCGGCTGGCGCTGGCCAAGGCGCGTGCCGTCGCGGCGCAGGCACCGGACGCGGTGGTGATCGGCTCGGACCAGGTGGCCGATCTCGACGGCCAGCCGGTCGGCAAGCCGGGCGACCATGCGCGCGCCGTCGCGCAGCTGCAGGCGATGCGCGGCCGCACCGTCGTGTTCCAGACCGCGGTGGCGGTGGTGCACCAGTCGGCCGGCTTCGAGGCCTCGGCCCTGGTGCCGGTGCGGGTGCGCTTCCGCGACCTGGGCGACGCCGAGATCGAGCACTACCTGCGCACAGAGCAGCCGTACGACTGCGCCGGCAGCGCCAAGTCCGAGGCGCTGGGCATCGCATTGCTGGCCGCCATCGAATCCGATGACCCGACGGCGCTGGTCGGCCTGCCGCTGATCCGCACCGCCGACCTGCTGCGCCAAGCGGGCATCGACCCGCTCAAGCCCTGACCCGATGGCCAGCCGCGGGCAATTGTTCCTGGTGCCGAACACGCTCGATTTCGGCGTCGCCGGCGACGCCGACCTGCGCGAGGTGCTGCCGATGGGCGTGCTGCGCACCGCGGCCTCGCTCGGGCATTGGGTGGCCGAGAACGCGAAGACGACGCGGGCGTTCCTGAAGCGGGTCGACGCGGTGGTTCCGCTGGCGCGTCCACTGCAGGAGCTGTCCATCGTCGAGTTGCCGCGCCCGCCGAAGGGCCGGGATGCGGTCGCCGCCGACCTGAAACCGCTGCTGGCCCCGGCGCTCGCCGGCCACGACGTCGGCCTGATCTCCGAGGCCGGCCTGCCGGCGATCGCCGATCCGGGCAGCGATCTGGTGCGGGCCGCGCATGCGTTGTCGCTGGAGGTGGTGCCGCTGGCGGGGCCCAGTTCGCTGTTGATGGCGCTGGGCGCGAGTGGCCTGAACGGCCAGAGCTTCGCGTTCGTCGGCTACGTGCCGGTGGACGGCGCGCAGCGTACGAGCCGGCTGCGCGAGCTGGAAACGCTGTCGCGCAAGGCCGCGCAGACGCAGCTGATGATCGAGACGCCCTACCGCAATGCGGCGCTGCTGGCGGCCCTGCTGGGCGCGCTGCAGCCGCAGACCCGGCTGTCCGTCAGCTGCGGCCTGACGCTCGCCGGCGCATGGACGCGCAGCGCCACGGTGGCCGAGTGGCGCAGCCACCCCACCGCGCTGCCCGCCGACGTGCCGGCGGTGTTCGCGCTGCTGGCAGGCTGAGCGCGCTCAGGGCTGCGCAGGCGCGGGCTTGGCGCCGAACAGCGCCGCAACCTTCTTCTTCGGCTTGATGTTGGGCGACAGGCGCCCGGCGGCCGGCGCCGCGGCGGCCTTGCTTTCCCAGGCCGGCTCTGCAGCGCTGGAACTCGGCTCGTAGGGCTTGTCGAAGAACGGATCGGCCGGCGGGCGCGGCGGCGCGTAGCTGCGCTGCGGGCGTGCCTCGCGCGGCTCGCGCGATTCGCCGACGGGGCCATCGTCCCAGCTGCGGCGCGGGCGCTCGCTGCGTTCGCCCCGGTCGCTGCGGTCCGACATGCGCGGGCGGGCATCGTCGAGTTCCAGCGGCTCGAGCTCGATCTTCTTCTTGATCAGCTTCTCGATGTCCGACACGAGGCGCGCGTCATCGCGCGTCACCAGCGTCACCGCCAGGCCCGAAGCGCCCGCGCGCCCGGTGCGGCCGATGCGGTGCACGTAGTCCTCGGCATTGAAGGGCACGTCGAAGTTGAACACCGCCGGCAGGTCGGCGATGTCGAGCCCGCGCGCCGCGACGTCGGTGCAGACCAGCACGTCGACCTCGCCACGCTTGAACGCGTCCAGCGCCTTCAGGCGCTCGTCCTGCGACTTGTCGCCGTGCAGGGCATTGGTCTTCAAGCCCTCGCGCTCCAGCGAGCGTGCCAGGCGCGCGCAACCGAGCTTGGAGTTGACGAAGACGATCGCCTGCTTCAGGTCGCGCTCGACCAGGATCTTGCGAATCGCAGCGCGCTTGTCGTCCGACGTCACGCTGTAGAAGCGCTGCTCCACGTTCGTCGCCGTCGCGTTCGGCCGTGCCACCTCGACCAGCACCGGGTCCTGCAGGTAGCTTTCGGCAAGCTTCTTGATCTCGGTCGAGAAGGTGGCCGAGAACAGCAGCGTCTGGCGCTGCTTCGGCAGGTAGCTCAGGATGCGCTGCAGGTCGGGCAGGAAGCCGATGTCGAGCATGCGGTCGGCCTCGTCGAGCACGACGTACTCGACCTGGTTCAGCACCGCGTTCTTCGCCTCGATGTGGTCGAGCAGGCGGCCCGGCGTGGCGATCAGCACCTCGACGCCGGCTTTCAGCTCGAGCGTCTGCGGCTTCATGTCGATGCCGCCGAAGACCACGGCCGCGCGCAGCTTGGTGTGCTTGGAATACGTCTTGATGTTCTTGGCGACCTGGTCGGCCAGCTCGCGCGTGGGGGCCAGCACCAGTGCCCGCACCGGGTGCCGCGCCGGCGACATGCTGGCGTTCTCGTGCCGCAGCATCTTGTGCAGCAGCGGCAGCGAGAAGGCAGCCGTCTTGCCGGTGCCGGTCTGGGCGGCGCCCATCACGTCGCGGCCGGCCAGCACGATCGGGATCGCCTTGGCCTGGATCGGCGTGCACTTGGTGTAGCCCGATTCGGCAACGGCCTTCTGTAGGACAGACGCGAGCCCGAGGGAAGAAAACTCGACGGCCGGAGGGCTGTCCGTCGTGTCGGCGGCCTGCTCCGAGCCGGTACCGACGCCGTCCTGCTTGTGTTCAATCATTCGCGGATTATCCCCTGTACGGGAAACCATCCCCCCGACGGAGTGAACGAAGCCCGCCTGCCGAGCGCGTTCAACGGGTGAACGCTCTCGCATACACTCCCGCGTTCACCCGTTGAACGCAGCACGCTCCCGTGAAAGCCCCCCCGTCACGCCCGACCGAAGACTTGGCCACCATGCTGGAGGCGCTGCGGCTTCTGGCCGAGCGGCCGGAGCTGTCGCAACGGCAATTGTCTCAGGCCATGGGCGTCAGCCTCGGCAAGACGCACTATGTGTTGCACGCGCTGCTCAACAAGGGGCTGATCAAGATCCAGAACTTCCGGCGCAGCGGCAAGAAGATCGCCTACGCCTATCTGCTGACTCCGCAAGGCGTGAAAGAGAAACTGCAACTGACCCAGGCCTTTCTCGCGCGCAAGGAGGCCGAGTTCGAGACCTTGCGCAACGCCATCTCGGCGCTGCGCAAGGAAATCACCGACGCCGGCAGACCGAAGGACGACGCGGAATGAAGCTCGGCGTGTCTCTGGGCGGCTTGGCGGCAATGCAGCTGGTCTCCAGCCTGCTGCTGCAGATCGCAATCCTGGGCATTCTCGGGGCCGGCGAGGAAACCGACGCATGGGTGGCGGCACAAGCGGTGCCGCTGGTCGTGTTCGCGGTGCTGTCCGTCGCACTGCAGGGCGCATGGCAGTCGCGCCTGGCGGTGGCAGCGCACGATCGCGCGCAATGGTCGACTCTACAGCGAACGGCCCAAGGCCAGCTGCTGCTCACGTTCGGCATCGTCACGGCCGCGCTGGTCGCCACTGCATTCATCTGGGTTCCCTGGGTGTTTATCGGGATGGGTGCCCACCGCAGCACGCTGACCGTCGAGATGACGCAGTTGCTGCTGGTCGCTGCCTTGCTGAACGGACAGTCCGCCCTGCTGACAACCGCCTTGCGGGCACGCGGCGACTTCATCGCCCCGGAAGCCACCGCGCTGGCCGGCTCGATCGGGACCATCGTCCTGGCCGTGCTCACCGTACCGCACTTCGGCATCATTGCCGCTGCCTGGGCGAGTCTGCTGCGATCTGCCTTGGTCAGCATGATCCTGTTCCATCGCGCAGGCCGCCCCGTGCCTTCGCTCCCGGCCGCATGGCACGACTCGCAGGGCTGGCGACAGGCCCGGCCGATTCTGGTGGGATCGTCGTTCTACAAGACCGGGCCGCTCGTGGACCGCTTCTGGAGTTCACTGGCGCCGGCCGGCGGGATGACGCTCTTCAATTTCGTGCAGATGGGCATGGGGGCGATGGCTTCAGTTCTCGAGCGCGCGCTGTGCATGCCCGTCGTGCCCACCCTCGCCCGCTCCGCCGAGGCCTGCGACTGGATCGGCATGCGCGCCACCTACCGCCGTTCGATCGTCCGCGTCGGCTTGTCGAGCCTGGCGATCCTGATCGCCCTGCTGGCACTTCGTCCCGTCTGGCCGATGATCGCGACGCCTGTCCTCAAGTTGCGTGCCGACGCCTTGCTGCAATCGTGGTGGCTGTGCGTGCTGCTCGTGGGCTATCTGTTCCCGGCTGCGGCAGGGTCCGTGGTCGTGTCATCGTTCTACGCGCTCGGTGATACGCGCACGCCGACCCGGATCGGTATCGCGGGGTTTTGCCTCTCGCTCGCATTGAAGGCTGGCGGTTTCCTGTGGATCGGCCTTGTCGGCCTCGCGTTGGCGACCATGGCGCACTACCTGGGCAACATGCTCGCCATGCTGTGGATCCTGGAGCGCCGCATTGGCCGCCTGATCAGTGCACCCGCGACGGAGCAGGCCTGACCTGACTTCACCAGATAATCGGCCCCCTCATGGACAACAAATCCCTCTCCATCGGCACCTGGCTCAAGTTGACCGCCCTCGGCTCGCCGCTCGTCGCCGGTGCACTCGATCGGCTGGCGAGAGCACTGCCGCGCCGAGCGTCCGAAGGACCGGTGGCGGACGTCGTCTTCGTGACACCGCCCAAGCCGGCCCAGGGCTGGATCCTCGATGCCATCTGCCGGGAAATCGGCACCCGGCTGCCCGGCCTGGACGTCCGCTACTGCGCCTTCGGGACACCGCTGCCGGCATCGCGGCGCTATTTCTTCTCGCACTACATGTACTACGTGGGTTCGCTGTCGCGCCTGCGCCCGTTCCGCCTTGGACAAAGCCATGTGTTCGCGACGCACCTCGAAGCCTCGAAGCACGGCGTGTCCGACGAGATGCTGGCACGCCTGCTGAACACGAGCGACTCCATCATCTGCATGAACGACGCCTTGCGCGACAGGCTCGCCAGCCTCGGCGTCGAACCGAACCGACTGAGTGTGAGTGTCGGGGCGGCCAGTGCCGCCGTCTACAGGCCGCATCCGCGGCGTGCCGACGGCAAGGTCGGATTCTGCTCGGCGTACTACCCCCGCAAGTCGCCGGACCTGGTGCTCGAGGTCGTGCGCGCCATGCCGCACCGCAAGTTCGTGCTGCTCGGCAAGGGCTGGGATGCCTATCCGCGGTTTGCCGAGCTGTGCGCGCTGCCCAACTTCGAGCTCGTCGACACCACCTACGAGCACTACCCGGCGTTCTATGCCCAGATGAGCGTGTTCATCTCGGCATCGCAACTCGAAGGCGGGCCGATCCCGCTGCTGGAGGCGATGATGTCGAACGCCGTGCCGGTGGCCAGCCGCACCGGATTCGCACCCGACGTCATCGAACACGGCAAGAACGGCTTCCTGTTCGACATCGGCACCCCGGCGGCGCAGGTGTGCGCGCTGGTCGAGCGGGCATTCGAGCTCGACTGTGCCGTCGACGAAACCGTACGCCACTGCGACTGGGTGCCCTATGCCGCCAAGATCGCCGACCGCATGGGCATCCGCGCGCCGCAAGCGGCCATCACGGCCCTGAAGCCGGCCTGAGCCCTCCTTTTCCGCACGACGAATCAACCATCACCCGATCGCCGATGAACAGCACTGTCGACAACAAGGCCGCACATCCAGACTACGCCGTGCGTGCGCTCAACCCGGAGCGGCTGGCCGCGGTGGAGCGCCATGCGGGCGACGTGGTACTCGACGTCGGTTGCGGCAACGGTGCCTACGTGCTCCACCTGGCCGACCGGTATCGCATCCGCGGCATGGACTACCGCCAGTTCGAAGCCTGGAAGCAGCGCCCCGAGCTGTTCGACGTGTCGGATGCGCAGGAGCTGCAACTGCCCGACGCCAGCGTCGACACCATCCTGTCGTTCGAGACGCTGGAGCACCTGCCCGATCCGGCGCGCGCGCTGCGCGAGTACTTTCGCGTCAGCCGCAAGAACCTGATCCTCACGGTGCCCAATTGCACGCTGACGCCGGGCATGCGCGGCAGCGGCATGATCTACAACCACTGGATCGACCGCACCCACGTCAACTTCTGGGACATGGACGGCCTGTGCCGCGAGGTGGAAGCGGCGGGCTTCAAGGTCGAGGTCAGGCAGCCCATCAATCACCTCAACCTCGGCCCGGTCGCGATGGAAGCGCTGGGGCTGCGCAATTCGGCGGCGCGGTATGGCGCGGCGCTGTTCCGGCGCCTGCAGCGAACCCGGTACCCGATGACCTCGCTGGTCGTTGCGGTCAAGCCTGGCGCGTGATTCCGTGAAGACACTCGTCACCGGACTGTCCGGCTTCGTCGGCTCGCACTGCGCCGAGCAGTTTGCTTGCGTCGATCTCGAGCTCGATGGCCAGCCCGTCGATTTGCGCCGGGCGGGCGATGTCTGCGCGGCGCTCGACCAGATCCGCCCGCAACGGGTGATCCACCTGGCGGCGCAGAGTTCGGTGCCTGCCGCCTTTGACGATCCGGCCGGCACGCTGGATGTCAATCTCGGCGGCACGCTCAACCTGCTGTCCGCGCTGCGCAAGACGGGCTTCGACGGCCGGATGCTGTTCGTCGGTTCGGGCGACGTCTACGGCACGGTGCCCGAGAGCGAGCTGCCCGTCATCGAGGACCGCCCGCTGCGCCCACGCAACCCGTATGCGGTGAGCAAGGTGGCGGCCGAGGCGCTTTGCTATCAGTGGAGCCAGACGGGGCCCTTCGACATCGTGATCGCGCGTCCGTTCAACCACGTCGGGCCGCGGCAGGACCCGCGCTTCGCGGTGGCGAGTTTCGCGCAGCAACTGGTGCGCGTTCGCCGGGGGAAGGCGGCACCGCAACTGACAGTGGGCGACGTGGATGCAACCCGCGACTTCACCGACGTGCGCGACGTGGTGCGCGCCTATTCGCACCTGCTCGAGAGCGGTCGCAGCGGATCGACCTACAACGTGTGCTCGGGCGTGGAGCGAAGTTTGCGCAGCATCATCGAGACGCTGTCTGCGCTCACCGATACTGCCGTCGCGCTCACTGTGGCGTCGGACCGCCTGCGCCCGTCGGAACAGCGGCGAGTCCGGGGCAGCCACGAACGGCTGTCGCAAGACACCGGGTGGCAGCCGTCGATCGCATTCGAGCAGACGCTCGCCGACATCATCGAATACTGGGAACAGAAAGAAGCAGCATGAGCAAATCGGCATTCATCACGGGCATGACCGGCCAGGACGGCGCCTACCTCGGCAAGTTGCTTCTCGAGAAGGGCTACCGAGTCAGCGGCCTGCTCGCGCGCCGCTCGTCGGACACGTTGTGGCGGCTGCGCGAACTGGGCATCGAATCGGACGTCGCGCTGCTCGACGGTGACATCACCGACCAGTCGTCGCTGATCCGGATCGTGGAGCAGACGAAGGCCGACGAGATCTACAACCTGGCGGCGCAGAGCTTCGTCGGCACCTCATGGTCGCAACCGCTGCTGACCGGCAACGTGACCGGCCTGGGCGCGGTTCACGTTCTGGAGGCGGTGCGGATCGTCAACCCGACGGCCCGCTTCTACCAGGCGAGCACCAGCGAGATGTTCGGCAAGATCCAGGAGCCGATGCAGAGCGAGCAGACGCCGTTCTATCCGCGCAGTCCGTATGGCGCAGCCAAGCTCTACGCGCACTGGATGACGGTGAACTACCGCGAGAGTTTCGGGATGCACACCTCCAGCGGCATCCTGTTCAACCATGAATCGCCGCTGCGCGGCATCGAGTTCGTCACGCGCAAGGTGACCGATGCGGCGGCGCGCATCAAGCTGGGCCAGCAGCGCGAACTGCGGCTGGGCAACATCGACGTGAAGCGCGACTGGGGCTTCGCCGGCGACTATGTGAAGGCGATGTGGCTGATGCTGCAGCAGGACAAGGGCGACGATTTCGTGATCGCCACCGGACGCACGACGACCGTGCGGGAGATGTGCCGGATCGCCTTCGAGCATGTCGGGCTGAAGTATGAGGATCACGTCGTGATCGACCCCGCCCTGTTCCGCCCGGCGGAGGTCGACGTCCTGCTCGGCAATCCGGCGAAGGCGGCCGAGCGGCTGGGCTGGAAGGCGCAGACTTCGCTCGAGACGCTGATCCGGATGATGGTGGATGCGGACCTGGCACGGATCGGTGGTCAGTGATCGGCATGTCGCAAGCATGAGCAAGGACATTCGGCCCTTCGACCTGTCCATCGCGGCTGGCCGCGGCGCCGCGGCCGGGCACTGGTTGGTGGTCGGCAAAGGACCGTCCTCGTCGAAGTTCGAGCCTTCGCTTGCCCGGTCGCACAACGTCTTCGCACTGAACCATGCGATGGGCGGCATCGAAGCGCTGGTAGGACATGCCATCGACGTCGAAGTATTCGAGCACCTTTCGCCTGACGCACTCGAACGCGTCGAGTACCTCTGCGTTCCGTGGATCCCGCACGTCCGTCAGCATCGTCCGCTCTACGGCGGCAAGGTCTTCTTCGGCCCCGGCACGCAGACCCTGGCGGACTACTGTGACACCATTCCCGTCCTGAGGTCATACCGAAGCCAGGGGCGCCTTCTGTCGTACAACTTTTGCTCGGCGGCGCCATCGCGCAGGCTCCCGGGCCTGCCGTACGTCACGGGGTATTCGTTCAGCGCCGCGGTTGCGCTGCGCCTTCTCGCCCAATCCGGCGCGACCGAGGTGCGCACGCTTGGTGTGGACGGAGGCAATGCCTACGCCTCGGCATTCGGAGCCATTGCGGCCAAGACGAAGCTGCAGACGGCTCAGACGAGCTTCGACGAACAGTTCAAGGAAATGGCCGCCACGATGAAAGAGTTCAACACCGTCTCGGGCCCGATGGATGCCGGCATTCCTGCCCGGGTCTTTGTCGGCTGCATGCCGGAGCAGGATCTTGCGTATCGCGTCCTCGAGTACTCCATCCACCGTCACTCCAGCGTATCGGTCCGCGTGGAACGCCTGCACGACGCGATCGAGCAAAGCGGATTCGAGGTGCCGGTGCCACGAGATCCCCGCAACCAGGGCCGCACTCCGTTCTCGTTCCAGCGATTCGCGATTCCGGCGCTGTGCAACCATGAAGGGCGCGCCGTCTACGTCGACTCCGACATGCTGGTGCTGCGCGACCTGCGGTCGCTGTGGATGTTCGATATGCACGACCACCAGATGGTCTCGGCCGCGCAGCCGGCAGGCAGCGGACGGCGGCCTCAATTCAGCGTGATGCTGATCGACTGCGACCGCCTGCGCTGGAACGTCCGCGACGTGGTGAGCAAGCTCGACGCCGGTGAACTCAGCTACGAGCAGGTGATGTACGACATGGCAACGGTCCAGCGCTGGGCCGCGGATCTGCCGGAGACCTGGAACAGCCTGGAGCACTACGAGCCCGAGTCCACCTGCCTGGTGCACTTCACGGACATGGACGGCCAGCCCTGGTTGAATCCCCTGCATCCCCATTCGGCGCTGTGGTCGCGCTATCTGCTGGACGCCGTCAGGGAAGGTGCGATCAGCCGGACGCTGGTGGAGGAAGAGGTCAAGCGAGGGCATGTGCGCCCCAGCCTCCTGGCACAACTGGACCAGGACGAGGAAGACGCGCTGCGCCTTCCGTTCGCCACCCTCCGCCGCGACCTGACCGAGTTCTTCCCCCCCCATCGCCGTCAGGGCCGCCGGTTGTCGCGCATCAAGCATGAGCTCTATCGCACCCGGGCTCTCGTATCGCACGTCGTCGGCAAAGGGCTCGTCCAGCCGACCGTGCGTGCCGCGCGACGGTTTGCGTCGTCGCTCATTTCGGCCGCCACCCGATGAGCTCACCTGTCGTTTCGGTCCTGCTGTCCACCTACAACGGCGAGCGATACCTCGGCGCACAGCTCGCCTCGCTCTGGCAGCAGACCTTTCAGGATTTCGAGCTTGTCGTGCGAGACGACGGATCGAGCGACGGCACGCGTCAACTGGTACAACAGGCGGCCGACGAGCACCCCGGCCGCGTTCGCATCCTGCCGGAAGACGGGCTCCGGCTGGGTCCCAAGGCCAGCTTCGGCAAGCTGCTCTCGCACGCCACCGCCCCCTACATCGCCTTCTGCGACCAGGACGACTCGTGGCTTCCCCACAAGCTTGAACGCCTGCTCGACGCCATCAAGGAGCAAGAGACTGGTGCCGCATCCGGCACGCCTGTGCTGGCCTGCAGCGATGTCCAGGTGACGGACGCGCAGCTGAATGTCACCGATGACTCGTATTTCGCCAAGCATCGGTTCAGCGTGTCCGACGGGCGCGATCTGGTGCTCCCCCGCATGCTGTTCCGCAACTACGCGATCGGCGCGACGACGATGATCAACAGGCCGCTTGCCGCTCACTGCATGCACATGCCGGATTCGGCCATCATGCACGACTGGTGGTGTGCGCTGGTGGCGTGCGCGATGGGACGCGCGGTCGTCGTCGCCGAACCGTTGATGCTCTACAGACAACACGGCGCCAACGCCGTGGGTTCGAGACGCCGAGCTGTTCCGCGCACCCTGGCGCAGGCGGGTGAGTACCTGAGCTGGTGCAGGGCCGCCAGCGCTCGTTGCATCGGGCAGGCCATCGCACTGCAGGGGGCCCTCGGCCACCAGCTGCACCCGGCCGAACGTGCCGTCCTGGACCGATTCGTTTCGTTCGCTTCGCAGTCGGCATGGCAACGTGCCCGCACGATCGCCACGACGCGAGCGTTCAAGCCAGGCGTGCTGCTGAACGGCCTGCATGTGTACGCCTGCATGACCGTGACGCTATGACATCGCTGGCAACCCGCCCGATCGCCCACGGCAGGCGCACAACGCGCCTGGAAACGGTGGCCTTCGTGCTGGCCTGCGTCTTTGCCGCCGAGATCATTCTGGGGGGCCCCGGCTACTGGATGGTGGGCGGCACGAGCATCAGGAAGCTGCTGTTCATGCTGAACCTGCTTGTCTTCGGGGCGCTGTGGCTCGGCGGGACGATCCGCCTCGGACGGGGCGGCATGACGCTGGCTGGGGCCCTTCTGTTGTTCATGTCGGTGTGGATCCTCCTCATACCGGCATGGCGGGATACGAGGCAGGTGTCGATGGCGTTCCAGGACGGTTCGCCATTGGCGACTGCGCTCCTCGGCCTCTTCTTCTTCGCGTTCTTCGAGCGCCGCCCGGCCATGTGGCAGACCTTCTGCCGCGTCGCCACGGTGTGCCTGTCGCTGGTTGCCGTCTTCAACATTGCGCTGTGGTGCCTCGGCATGACCGGCGAGGATGGCAACTTCCTGGCGCAGGCGATCGCGCTGTTCTATTTCACGTTGGGCAACATCGACCTGGATCCCCCGCTGTACGTCGGCATGATGGCCGATGGATTCTTCCGCGCCTTGTGGATCACCGGAACGCTCTATCTGCCTGCGCTGCTGTACTGCATTGCCGTCAGGCACTTCGCCGGCGTACTTCTGTTCAGCCTGGCGCTGCTCGCAACCTACACCCGGTCGCTCTGGCTCGCCGCCGCGCTGGGCCTGATCGTCGCCCAGGCGGTGAGCACACGGCGCGAGCGTTTCGTCGACGGGCGGGTGATCGCCGGCGCCTTGATCGCCGGATGCTTGCTCGTGGTGACCGTCGGCCTCCTGTCGTCCGGCGCAGACGAGGGATTGTTCGCGTTGTTCGGCAACCGCGTTGCTTCGACCTTCTCCGACAGCTCGGCAGAGCAGCGCTACGCGCAAGTCGGCCCGCTGCTCGATGCATGGCAGGATTCCCCCGTCATCGGGAAGGGATTCGGTGCGTCTGCCTCGCTGGTGCGATCGGAGGAGACACCGTTTTCCTATGAACTGACCGTTCTGGCCATGCTGATGAAGACGGGAGTCTTCGGGTTGCTGACCCTGGGCATCATCGTCATGGCCCTCTGGTTGCCTGCGCTGCTGCAGCGCAGTTCGCGCTCTCGCACTGCCTGCGCCGGCATGGGCGCCATCATGGCGTTCCTGGCGGCATCTGCAACGAACCCTTACCTCGTCAACTTTGTCGGCATGTCGGCGCTGTCCTTCATGTTCACGAAGCTCCATTTCGACCGTCTCACAACACAGCCATGAGCACCACACGTCCACCCGCCACATACTCGCGCAAAGACATCGCCGACGCGATTCTGTCGCGCCTGGACTCATCGACCGTCGAGGAACTGCGCAACCAGTTCGCCTCCAATCCGGTCATCCAATGGTTTGCGGTCGATGACCTGCTCCCGGTCGACATGGCCCACACCATCCGCCGTTCCTTCCCGCAACCGGGCGACATGCGCGAACGCAAGACGCTTCGCGAGCACAAGCATGTGGCCGCGCAGATGGACCGCCACGATGCCCAAGGCGAGGAGGCGCTGTTTGCGTTCCAGGAGCCGCAGGTTCTCGCCGTCGTGGCACAGATCACCGGGCTGCGTTCGCTGACCCCGGACCCCGCGCTCTACGCAGGCGGATTGAGCCTGATGACGCGGGGCCACTTTCTCAATCCGCATCTGGACAATTCGCACAACAACGACCGCACGCTCTATCGCGCACTGAATCTCCTTTACTACGCTTCGCCCGACTGGACCGAAGACAGCGGGGGGCATCTGGAACTGTGGCCCGCCGGGGTACGCGGTACGCCCATCACGGTGCACAGCGCGTTCAACCGCTTGGTGGTCATGACGACGGGGCCGCAATCCTGGCACTCGGTCTGTGCTGTTCGCAGCGACCAGGCACGCTGCTGCGTCTCGAACTACTACTTCAGCCCGGATCCCATCGGTGGCAAGGACTATTTCCGAGTCACCAGTTTTCGCGGCCGCCCCGAGCAACCTCTTCGGGACCTGATGCTGCGTGTCGACGGCACGCTTCGACAGGCCGTGCGGAAGATTCGCCCGAAGGGCCTGGTGCAGACCACGCACATCTACCGTCGCCCGGACGGCCGTGATCGGTGAGCGCGATCACCGTCTCCATCGTCAGCCATGGCCACGGCCGACTTCTGGACTCGCTGCTGCAGGATCTCGATCGATGCGAGAGCCTGCGCGGAGCGAAGGTGATCGTCACGATGAACCTGGGCGAGGAGCCGTTCCAGCCACGCTCACACCACCACATCAGCGTGGTGATGGTGCGCAACGCTGCCCCGCAGGGGTTCGGCGCCAACCACAATGCCGCATTCGCCCACTGCGATGGCCGCTGGTTTGCGGTGCTGAACCCCGACCTGCGCATTCCCAAGGACCACGATCCATTCAGGGAATTGCTCGAGCGGGCCGAGCGGGACGACAAGCTGGCGCTCGCGGTCCCCGTCGTCCTGAACTCGCGTGGAGGCACCGAGGATTCCGTGCGCTCCAACCTCACGCCGGCGTCGGTCTTCGCACGCCGGCTCGCCGGCCCTCGAGCTGCGCCGGTCCGCGCTGACGCTTTCCGCTGGTTTGCCGGGATGTGCATGCTCTTCAGGAGCACGGCCTTCCGCGCAGCAGGCGGCTTCGACGATCGCTACTTTCTGTATTGTGAGGACTACGACATCTGCGCGCGCCTTCACCTGTCCGGCCACGCCCTGGCTCAGGTCGCGACCGCGCGAGTGATACACGACGCACAACGCGACAGCCACCGGTCCCGCAAGCACCTGAACTGGCATCTGCGCAGCCTGTTGCGCGTCTGGACCTCGCTGCCGTTCTGGAAGATTCTGCTGAATGTCCGGCCATCCGGCACAGTTCATCGCTGAATCTGCCATCTGACAGGGCATGCCGGCATGTGGATTGCAGGCCAGAAGCAGGCGACAATCGCGGCCCTTCCCAGGCCATCCGTGACTTGCGACAGAAGCCAGCAAGAGGCTGGTGCGGGCCCTCAGTCAAAACCATGACCTACTTTGCCGTCTGCTTTCTGGTTGGCCTGCTGGCCACCTTGTTCCTGGTGCGTTCCGCGGTTCGACATGGCCGCCTGTCCGCCGACCACGACCTGAAGGGCCCGCAGAAGTTTCACACGCGCCCTGTGCCGCGCGTTGGGGGCATCGGGGTGATGGCAGCCCTGCTGGCCGGGACGGTCATCGCGCAGGTGGTCGAGTCGCCCGCGGCAGGCAGTCTCTGGCTGCTCTTGATCTGCAGCCTTCCGGCCTTTGCGGCCGGCATTGCGGAGGACCTCACGAAGCGCGTCTCCCCGCGGCGAAGGCTGCTGGCGACCGCGGCGTCTGCGGCGCTCGGGATCGCCATGCTGGACTCCGTGATCGACCGCACGGCAATCCCTGGCGTCGACCAGATGGTCCAGTGGGCCGCCTTCTCGTGGCTGCTGACCATCCTCGTCATTGCGGGCGTCGCCAACGCAGTGAACATCATCGACGGCTTCAACGGCCTCGCATCGATGTGCGTGCTCATGATGATCCTGGCCCTTGGCTACGTCGCCTTCCAGGTACAGGACGTCTTCATCTTCACCGCAGCATGGATCACGGCCGGCGCGATTCTGGGCTTCTTTGTCTGGAATTTCCCCGCCGGCATGATTTTCCTCGGTGACGGAGGAGCGTACCTGCTGGGCTTCCTGCTCGGCGAACTGGGGATTCTGCTGGTTCACCGCAACGCATCGGTATCACCGATCTTTCCCCTGCTGCTGTGCGCCTACCCGGTGTTCGAGACGATCTTCACGATGTATCGGCGCAAGTTCGTGCGCGGCGTCGCGACGGGGGCTCCGGATGGCATCCATCTCCATACGCTGATCCACCGTCGCCTGATCCGCTGGACGCTCGAGAACAATCGGCAACGCCGCAGACTCACGAGGCGCAACTCAATGACCTCGCCCTACTTGTGGCTGCTGTGCCTGCTGTCCATCATCCCGAGCGTGCTGTGGTGGAACAGCAGTGCCATCCTCGGGTGGTTCCTGCTCGGCTTCGTGATCTTGTACGTGTGGCTGTACTCGCGCATCGTGCGTTTCAAGACGCCGCGCTGGATGGTGTTTCGCCGCACGAGGTAGGCTGCGAGGACCCGCCCGCCTCAGTCGGCCAGCCGGAACACGTCGATGTTCTCGCTCACCGTCGCAAAGGCTTTCGGCACCTCGCCTGCCACGATCAACGGCACCTTCGTGTCGACGAGATGCGGCGGCAACGGGCAGCCGTTCTGCCGGTACTGGCTGCTGCCGCACCAGACGGCGGAACGCAGGGGGTGGTCCGAGAACACGACGATCGTGTAGCGGCGATCGGGCTCTCGTGCCGCCCGGGCGGCGATGCGATCGACCAGGCGCACCGCACGCCCCAGGTTGGCGGCGTAGTGGCTGGCCAGTGCCCCCTGCCCCTCTCCGGGCGGGTGCGGCAGCGGCACGTGCGCAAACAGGAATCCCCCATCGCGCCACACCGGAGCGCGTGCTATCGCCTCCTCGACACCCGTCACGACGCTCAGCCAGGTGACGCCGCCCAGCTCGGCGCACTGCTTGTCGGCATCCGTGCCCGCCCAGGCCGCCAGCAGCGCGGAACGGCGCAACGCCGCGCAACGCCAGCGCGCCACATCGAATGCCGGGGAGCTGGGCGAGAAGTGCGCGCAGCTGCGCAAACCACGCATCGCGCAGTACGGCTCATAGAAGCCGACCACGTCGACGTCGGGCCGGCTGGCGACCACCTTCGAGAAATCCAGCACCTGGGCACCGCTGCAGACGGTCTGCAGGCCGCACGGCTTGGCATCCGGGAATCGCCGGCCCGTGAACATTGCCGGCACGACCTTTGCCGTCCCGTCACCCACCGGCTGCAGCGACTTCATGGTCACCCCGCGTCCCGCCTTCGCGAGGGCTTCGACCACCGGGCCGGCCGCGCTGGCATTCAATTCGTCAAGCAGCAGGAACACCGTGACGTCGCGCGCGCCCGACGGTCCACCGTGTGCTTGCGGCCATGAGATCGTGGGCGCACTCAGCGCCGCAATCACCGGCTGGCTGGCCACGAACAGGAAGGCAGTCGCGCTGAGCGCACGTCGACACGCCGACCAACGCTTCGCATCCGCTCGCAGCGCATACCAGGCACCTGCGACGAAGACTGCAAAGACCGCGCCGTGAACCAGGGTTCGGTGACCTCCCGACACGCCCGCCAGCCAGGCAATCGCGACGTCGCCGACCAGGTCGAACCACACGGCCAGCGCGATGAAGACGGCAACGCGCCCGACCAGCCGATGCCGTGCCGGATCGACCCGCCGCCCGAGGAAGGACAACGCCAACAGCATGCCGATCCAGATCAGCGCCAGCAGCAACAGCCGCGGCAGTTCGGCGAACATCCGGTAGTACAGCTCGCGCAAGGCAAGTTCGAGCGCCACGGACGACAGCACCACGCAGGCAGCGATCACATCCTTCGTGTCGATCCGGGAATGGATCTGGTTCATTCGGCGGCCCGGCGCAACAGGGCGAGCGTGCGACCGGCCGGAGCCAGGTCAACTTCCGCCTCGATCCGCAGGCCCGCAGCCCGGAATGCGGCACGCTGCCGCTCGATGGAGAACTCCGCCGGCTGGCGTTGGCGCTGATTGCACAGCGACACCAGCTGCGGATCGGATGCATCGATCAGCTCGACGATCAACGCATCGCGCGTGCAGCCGGCCGCGAAGGCTGCCACTTCATCCAGCGGCACCGCCGCGCCGATGGCGAGGTGATGCACCAGTGCCAGCATCATCACCAGGTCGAAGCGGCCAGCCAGGCGCTGCGCAAGGCCCGGGTGCTCGCTGCCGGCCCAGCCGCGACCGGCACCGATGTCGTCCAGGCGCGCGACCAGCGGGTACAGGCGCGTGCCGGCAGGCGTCTCGCGGTACAGCCGTTCGATGCTGTCGTGATCGGCGTCCAGCGCCACCACTTGCGCCCCTTGCTGCGCGGCCATGCGCGAGAACTCGCCGGTGTTGCAACCCATGTCCAGCACCCACCCGGGCGCCACGCGCGAGACCCAGCCGGCGACCGTGTCGCGCTTGCGCTGCAGGCTGTCGCCGCCGTAGTGCGGGCGGTCCTGCTCGTAGCCGGCCCAACCGGCCGCAGCCGCGCCGCGCAAGGGCCTCGGCGCCACGCCGGCCAGCATCCATTCGAGTGCCGAATGCAGCCCATTGCGGAACGACACGGTGCCGGCACGCGCCTGCACATCGGGCTGCGGCGCCTCGGCCAGCGCCGAATGCCGGGGCGCGCCCGCTGCCGCTTCGCCCAGCAGCAGCGAGCCGTAGCGGGTCAAGTACAGGCCGCGGCCGAACAGGCGGCGCGCCGCCGATGCGGCCATGCCGTCGCGCCACATCGCGAACACCTCGTGGCCGTGCAGGCCGCGGCGCCGCGATGCCAGCAGCGGAAACAGAAAATGCCGCGCGTACTGGCCCATCGCCCACCACTTGCGCTCGGCCAGCGGTACGAACGACAGCAGGTCGCAGAAGACCGGCTGGCAGCCGTCGAACAGCACATTCCAGGCCGATGCATCCTTCAGGTCGAAGCCCGCGGACACGGCGTCGCGCTGCATCGCAAGCGTCAGCGCCGCCGCATCGTGCAACTGTGCATCGCACCATTCGGTGGGCTGCGTCACGAACGGCAGGCGCGGCGACGCCAGCGTGGTGTCATCCTGCCACTCGAAAGCGACCAGCCGCCGCTCGGCAACCCAGCGGGCTGCCAGCGAGGAACGAAGGAAATGGTCGTCCGGCAGCGCGCGCACCAGCGTGCGCAGCACCCGCTCGCCCTCGAAGCGGATGCGACCCTGCGGATCCCTCATTTGCCGCGCAGCCGCTCGATCAGTCGCTTCAGCGTCTGCCAGGGACTGCGCGCGAACACGATGACCGCGCCGATCGCGGCGATCAGGCCTTGCCACAACAGCATCCCGCTGCCGGGGTCGACATAAGCGAAAGCCGTGGCGGGCAGACAGCAGGCCAGCACAGCCAGAAGCAGAAGGCGGTTCTTCACGGCAAACGGGTTCCCTGGGATCAAGCACCGGATTGTCGCCGTTTTGTCACACGACCCCAAGCGAGTCAGTCGGGACGGTTGTATTCGGGCACCAGTTCCTGCAGCATGCGGCGGCATTCGGACGGTGGCGTCGCCGTGGACGCGTTGCCGAGGAAGGTGCGCAGCCGCTCGAGCCAGACGCCACTGGCCGGCTCCTGCAACTGTGCCACCCGAAGACGCGGGTGCGCGGACGCAAGCGTCGCATCCGCATCCGCCAGCAGTTCCTCGAACAACTTTTCGCCGGGCCGCAGGCCGGTGAACACGATCGGGATCTCGCCGTCGCGGTGCCCCGACAGCCGGATCAGGTCGCGCGCCAGGTCGACGATGCGCACCGGCTCACCCATGTCCAGCACGTAAACCTGGCCGCTTTCGGCGAGCGCCGCGGCCTGCAGCACCAGCCGTGCAGCCTCGGGAATGGTCATGAAATAGCGCGTGATGTCCGGGTGGGTGACGGTGACCGGCCCGCCCTTGGCAATCTGCTCCTTGAACTTCGGGATCACGCTGCCGCTCGACCCCAGCACGTTGCCGAAGCGCACGGCCGCGAAGGTCGTCCTCAGGCCCTGGGTCGACAGGTGTGACAGCGCCATCTCAGCGGCCCGCTTGCTGGCCCCCATCACGTTGGTCGGGTTGACGGCCTTGTCGGTCGAGATGAGCACGAAGCGCTCCGCCCCGGCTTCTGCCGCGGCGCTGGCCGCCTGCAGTGTGCCCAACGTGTTGTTGTGCAGGGCCATCCACGCGTTCTCGTCCTCCATCAGCGGGACGTGCTTGTAGGCCGCCGCATGCAGCACCAGCTGCGGCCGCCAGGTGTTGCAGGCGTGCCCGATCTGCTCGCGGCTCTTCACGTCGCCGATCAGGCGCACCAGCGGCAGGTGGGGATGCAGTTCGCTGAGCTGCTGCTCGATCTGGTACAGCGCCAGTTCGCTGAGCTCGAAGAGCACCATGCGTGCCGGCCCGTAGCGGGCCACCTGCCGGCACAACTCGGAACCGATCGAGCCGCCGGCGCCCGTCACCAGCACCGTCTTGCCCGAGATCAGGCCGGCGACGCCCGCCTCGTCCAGCAGCACGGGTTCGCGGCCGAGCAGGTCTTCGGGCTCGATGCTGCGCACGCGCTCGATGTGCGCGCTGCCGTCCTGCAGCTCGCTGGCCGACGGCACCATCAGCACCGGCAGCGCGGTCGACGAGGCCAGTTCGATGGCGCGGCGGCGCTGCGCTGCCGTGGCACCGGGCAGCGCGACGATCACGTGCGTGGCACCGGCGCGCAACTCGTCGCGCGCCAGATCCTGCAGCGTGCCCAGCACCGGCACGCCGCCGATGCGCGCGCCCCGCTTGGCCGGGTCGTCGTCGAGCAAGCCCATCACGATCCAACCTTGATGGTGTATCGTCGCCAGCAGCCGCTTCGCCGCTTCGCCGGCCCCGATCACCAGCGCGCGCCGCACGTCCGTGTCTCCCCCGGTGATCTGCGCACGTGCGTGCTCGTACAGCATCCGGTAGGCCACCCGCACCATGCACAGCCCGATCAGCGACACGAACGGGTGCAGCGCCAGCACCGCCCGCGGCACCTCGGCCAGGTGCGCCATCAGCACGACGGCAGCACTCAGCAAGCCGCTGACCCCGCAGGCGAGCGTGAGCCGCTTGACCTCTCCGAAGCCCGAGAACCGCCACATGCCGCGCGGAATGCCGGCCGCCGCGAACACGGCCAGGTAGGTGGCCACCACGGCCGCCATGACCCAGCCGTCGTACGAAGGCCGCGCATGCATCCAGCGCTCGAAGCCGAGGCGGAACAAGTAGGTGGCATTCCAGCAGAGGGCGACGATCACGCCGTCGATCAGCAGCGACAAGGGCCGGCGGTGCGGGCGCACGCGCGCGAGCGCGAGGTCGAGGCGGTGCCAGAGGGAAAGATGGGTCGTCATGGGCAGCCGTATCAGCGCAGCAGCAGGCGGCGCAAGGTCAACCCGATCAGGTGCAGGTCGGTGCGGATCGACATGCGGTCGACATAGTCCGCCGCGCGGCGCAGCTTGGCGGGCATGACCTGCTCGATGTAGACGCGCTCCGGGTCACCGGCGCGCGCGAGCAGCTCGCTCTCATCGCGGAACTCGATGGAGGCGGGATCGGTGATGCCCGGGCGCACGCTCAGCACCTTGTCGCGCAGCGCCGCAGGGTACAGCGCGACATAGCGCGGCACCTCGGGCCGCGGCCCGACCAGGCTCATCGTGCCCGCCAGCACGTCGATCAGCTGCGGCAGCTCGTCGAGCTTGCGGCGCCGCAGCGCCTGGCCGGCACGCGTGATGCGCGCATCGGCACCGACGGTGATCTGTGCGCCATGCTCGTGCGGCGCATGGCGCATCGTGCGGAACTTGTGGATGAGGAAGCGCCGGCCGTGGCGGCCGACCCGTTCCTGGCGGAAGAACACCGGCCCCGGCGAATCCAGCTTGATCCACAGAGCAATCCCGAGCAGGAACGGTGACAGCAAGAGCAGCCCGGCGGCCGACAGCAACAGGTCGAAGGCGCGCTTGGCCATCTGCCCGGTCACGCGAGGGTCGCGCGGATCACGTCGGCGACGCGCCGCACATCGTCGTCGCCCATGCGCGTGTACAACGGCAGGCTCAGCATGCGCTCGTACGCGAGCTGCGACCTTGGAAACTGTTCCGGCTTCAGCGCGTAGCGATCGCGCCAGTACGGCTGCAGGTGCAGCGGGATGTAGTGCACGCTGCAGCCGATGCCGGCGGCGAACAGCCGCTCGATCAGCACGTCGCGCGTCACCTTCGCGCCGTCGGCCAGGCGCAGCACGTACAAGTGCCAGGCGTGTTGCTCGCCGGCCGGCGGCTGCGGCGGCAGCACCACCGGCAAACCCGCCAGCGCTTCGGCGTAGAGCGCCGCGAGTTCCGTGCGCCGCTGCTGGAACGCGCGCGCGCGCTTGAGCTGGTGGATGCCGAGCGCCGACGCGATGTCGGTGAGGTTGTACTTGAAGCCCGGCGCGACGATCTCGTAGTACCAGCTCGGCACCTTGGCCGTGAAGCGGTCGAAGGCATCGCGGCTCATGCCGTGCAGGCGCATCACCTTGATGCGCCTGGCGAGTTCGGGATCGCGCGTGACGACCATGCCGCCTTCGCCGGTGGTGATGGTCTTGTTGGCGTAGAAGCTGAACACCGTGACGTCGGACGCCAGCGTGCCGACGAGCTGGCCGCCCACCGTGGTCGGCAGCGCGTGCGCCGCGTCCTCGACCACCTTCAGCCCGTGCTTTTTCGCCAGCGCCAGCAGCGTGGGCATGTCGGCAGCGAGCCCGGCGTAGTGCACCGGGATGACGGCCTTGGTGCGCGGCGTGATCGCCGCCTCGACCGCCGCCACGTCGATGCACAGCGTGGCCGGGTCGATGTCGACCAGCACCACGTCGGCGCCGAGGTAGCGCACCACCTCGGCGGTGGCGGTGAAGGTGTGCGTGGTCGTGATGACCTCGTCGCCCGGGCCGATGCCCAGCGCCTCGAGCGCCAGGTGCAGGCCGGCCGTCGCCGAGTTGACCGCCATCGACTGCAGGGACGCGTCGCCGAGGAAGGCGGTGAAATCCTCCTCGAAGCGCCGGGTCTTCGGACCGGTCGTGACCCAGCCGGATTTCAGCGTGTCGACGACTTCGGCGATCTCCTCGTCGCCGATCTCGGGCAGGGCGAAGGGGAGGAAAGGCAGCTTGGCCGGATCGGGAGAACTCATGAGGTGACAGCCGTGTCCCAAGGGTTGATCAGGACCAGACCTGGGAGATGGTCGAAGTCCTTGGTGTTGCGTGTGGCCAGCGGCAGGCGATGGTGCGTGGCGATGGCGGCGATCTGTGCATCTTCCACCGAGATCGGTGCCCCGCGGCGGCGGCGCGTCGAAACAATGGCCGCGTAGTCCTGCGCAACGTGTTCGTCGAAGGCCAGGTTCGCCCCCTGAAACTCCTGGGCAAACATCTGATGGGCTACATCAACCAGGCCGGTGCGCTTCTTGCCGGCCGGCAGCAGCGAGATGCCCAGCAGGATTTCGGCCTGAGTGATGGCCGTGACCAGAAACCTGGCTTTGCTTCCCTGTGCCGCGAACCATGCGAGCACCTGCGAATCCGCTCGCGGTCGCATCAACTCGGACAGAACGTTCGTGTCCAGGATGATTCGTCCACCACTCACTTGCCACTCCATTTCGGCGGCAGCCGTGGCGCCTGCCTCGGCGGCACCGGCAATTCGTCCACCGCCACTTTCGCGAACCGTTGCTGGATGCGTTGGGCAAACGGCTCATCGGGCGCCGGCCCGAGCACCGCCTGCTCGATGATGTCCCTCGCCTGCTGCTCCATCGAGACGCCACGCCGTGCGGCGAGGATGCGCAACTCGGCCTTGACGCGCTCGCTCATGCTGCGAATCATCAATGTGGCCATCGAGCACTCCTCTTTGAAGCGGGAGACGTCATTGTAATCAGTGAATGCACTGCTAGCATCCCTCTCTCAGCCGGGTTTCTCCACCCATGCCAGCACATGCGTGCGCAGCAGCGGCAACGCGTTGAACACCGGATACAACCCGGCCCCCAGGCGGCAGACTGCCCGCGCCAGCGGCGGCGCCAGCGTGATGCGGCGCGGGTCGATGCGGCCGTGCGGGAACAGCTCGCGCACCCGCGCCAGCGGCACGCCGCGCACGTCCGGATTGCGCGGGTTGTCGACGGTGAAGTCGTACCACAGCACCGCACCGCCCGGCTTGACCCAGCGCCACATCGCGGCGGCCAGTTGCTGCTGGAACGCGTCGTCCAGCAGCGACGAGAACACCGTGGCGACGAAGACGATGTCCTGCGATGCATCGGCGACCGGCGCCTGCAGCGCGTCGCCTTCGTGCAGCACGAGCGCCGCCGGCAGGCAGCGGCGTGCCTGCGCCAGTCGCTCGGGCAGCAACTCGATGCCGGCCAGGTGCTCGGGCGCAAAGCCCAGGCGCAGCAGTTCGAGCAGGTTGCCGCCCTGGCCGCAGCCGACCTCCAGCAGCCGCAGCGCCCACAGGTCATGCACCCCGGCCCGCGCGAACAGCTTCAGCATCGCGCGCTGCCGCTCATGCACCATCTGCCACACCTCCGGCCGCAGCAGGCTGTAGCGGTCGCCGACGCGGCGACGCGCGTAGCGCTCGGCCACCTGCTGCGGCTCGGTCATCGCGCGGCTCCCTGCACGGCATCGATGAATCGCTGCGCCAGCACCGGATAGGTGTGATGGGCCTGCACGAAGGCACGCCCCCGTTCGCCCATCGCCTGCCGCGCCGGCGCACCGGCCGCCAGCAGCTCGTGCAGGCCCCGCACCACCGCCGGCGCATCCTCGGGCGCCACCGTCACGCCGCAGCCTGCCTCGGCCACCGGGTCGTTGCCCGCCTCCACCGAGTGCAGCACCGCGCGGCCCGCCATCATGTAGTCCATCAGCTTGTTCGGTGCGATGCCGAAGCGGTAGATCGGCGTGCGCTGCCAGCCGATCCAGGCGATGTCGACCCCCCCCAGCAGCGCCGGGATCTGCGCCTTCGGCACCGGCGGGAACAGTGCGACCTTGTCCAGGCCTTCGGCGGCCACGCGTTGTGCGAGCCGCGCCTTTTCCATCCCGTCGCCGACGAGCACGAAGGCCACCGGCTCGTCTTTCATCAACCCCGCCGCATCCAGCAGCACGTCGAGCGCATTCGGCAACCCGTGCGAGCCGGCATAGCCGACGACCGTGCGGCCCAGCGCCCGCTGTGCCGCGACATGCGCGGCGATCGCCGCATCCAGCGGCGCCGTCTCGCCCGCCCAGTCGTCCGGCGAAATGCCGTTCGGCACGATGTGCAGCTTGCGCAGGTCCAGCCCGTGCGCACCCATGTGGCCCGCCACCTTCGGCAGCATCGACACCACGACGTCGGCATCGCGGTAGGCGTCGTCCTCGGCCTTCTGGCACAGCCGCGCGAACGGATGCCGCGGCGACATGCCCGACAGCTCGATCGGCGACAGCGGCCACAGATCGTGCACCTCGAACACCAGCGTCGCCTTCGCACGCCGCGCGATGCGGCGCGCGACCCAGACGTCCATCGGGTAGGTGCTGGAGGCGATGACGACGTCGGGCCGGAAGCGCTCGACCAGCGCCGGCGTCTCGCGCCACAGCCGCCACAGGAAGGCCGCGATGTTGCGCAGCCGGCCGATGCCGTTGCCTTGGTAGCGCGGCGCCGGCAGCCAGCGGTAGGCGATGCCGTCGATCGTCTCGTCGAGCGGCTGTGCGCCGACCTCGGGCTGCCGGCTGCGCACGTGCGATTGCGACGCCGCGACCACCTGCACCCGGTGCCCGGCGCGCACCCATTCGCGCGCCAGGTAGTACGGCCGGAACTCCATGCCGTGGCGCGGCGAGCCGGCGTAGTGGTTGATCAACAGGATGTTCAACGCAACAGCTCGCCGTAGAAGGCCAGCAGCGCGCGTTCCGCCTGCGGCCAGTTGAACACCTCGTTGACCGCGCGCTGTCCGGCGCGGCCCATCTCGCGCACCCGGTCGGGCGCATCGCGCAGCAACCGGATCGCATCGGCGATCGCATGCGGGTCGAGCGGGTTGACGCAGACGCCGCAGCCATGCGCCTCGACGATGGCGCGCCACTGCGGAAAGTTGGACGCGATCACCGGCAACTGCGCCGACATGTATTCGAACATCTTGATCGGCAGCGCGTCGAGGTAGCTCGGCATCGGCTGCAGCGTGACCAGCCCGGCGAACGAGCGCGCCATCACGTCGCGCACCTGCTCGCGGCCCACCTGCCCCAGGTAGTCGACTTGGGCCCAGCCGGGCAGCGCGCGCAGCTCGGCCTCGAGCGCCGCATCCTCGAAGCGCCCGCACAGCAGCAGCCGCACGCCCGGCACCTGCGGCAGCGCGAGAAGCATTTCGTGCGCGCCGCGCGTGCGGGTGATGCCGCCGACGTAGCAGACCGCGTTCTCCTTCGGCAAGGCGGTGCCGGCCGGGGCCAGCTCGTCGAGGAACGGGAAGTTGCTGACGTTGGCCGTGCGCCGGGCCAGCGGCGCGAAGCGCTCGGTGATGTGCGGCGTCGCGCCGACCACGCCCGACAGCTGGCGCACGCGCCAGTTCTCGTAGCGCTCGAACGCGTGCGACAGCGGCGTGCGCAGCGCCGCCGGGATCCACTGCTTGGTCAGGATCTGGCGCGGCACGTCCTCGTGTGCGTCGTACACCGCGACGATGCCGCGGCGCGCCAGCGCGGCGCCCACCGGCAGCAGCTCGGGGTCGTGGAAGTGCACCAGCGCCGGCTGCAGGTCCAGCACGCGGCGCAGCGCGAGCCGCGGCTGGCGCCGCATGCGGGCGATGCGGCCGGCCGGCGGCGCACCGATGTCGACGATGCGCACGCCGTCGGCCTGCGCGTCGCCGAGGCCGTCGCCGACCACCTGGATCACGTCGTAGCCGGCGCGCGCGAGCGAGCGGCATTCCTTGCGGAAGATGCGGATGTCGTCGCGCGGGTGCACGGTCGTCAGGTGCACGATGCGGGGCAGCGTGGGGGTCATGGCTCTGGCCTGCGCAGGCGGTCGTAGAGTTGCAGGAACTGCCGGATGTTGCCCGAGAACATCGCCTTGTCGCGGATCAGCTGGCGGTTGAACGGCTGGCCGTCGCGGGCCCAGGTGCCGGTCTCCCAGGTGTCGATCGCGCGCAGCAGCACGTCGTCCAGCCTCGCCAGGTCGCCGACCAGGAAACCGTTGTGGCCCTCGGTCACCCACTCGCGGTTGGCCGGCAGGTCGCTCAGCACCGGCAGGCAGCCGGCGGCCATCGCCTCGAGCAGGCTGACCGAGGTGCCGTCCGATTCGGGCACGCTCGCGAACAGGGCCGCTCGGCGGTAGCTGCGGGCCAGCGACTGCGCGTCGAGCAGGCCGGTGAATTCGACGCGCGGGGCGATGCCCAGCGTGCCGGCCATGCGGCGCAGCTCGTCGGTCTGCGGGCCGGCCGCCGCCACCTCGAGCGTCCAGCCGGCGCAGCGCTGCGGCAGCCGCGCGAAGGCCTGCAGGATCGCGTCGATGCGGTACAGCGGCTTGTGCAGTCGGCACGACAGGATGCGGCGCTCGGCCACCACGCCGGGCAACGCCGGCGGCTCGGCGATGCCGAGCGGGATCCATTCGCGCAATGGACCCTCCCCGGCCAACCCACCGGCCAGCGTGCGGGCGGCCCCCAGCAAGACCTGCGCATCGGCCGTCCAGGCCTGCGCGCCCAGCAAGGCCTGGCGCACCATCCAGCGGTGGAAGGCGCTGCGCGACGGCAACGTCAGCACGTCCGAACCCCACAGCGTCAGCAGCAGCGGCACGCCCGTGCCGCGCACCGCGCGCGCCGCATGCCAGCCGACGCTGTTGGCCTGCTGCGCATGCAGCACGCGCGGCGACCAGCGCCGCACCAGGCGGCGCAGCCGGTACGGCGTGTCGAGCCGGGCCACCGAGAAGTCGACCTGCGCGACGTCGAGCAGCAGCGGGTGCGGCTCGATCGCCAGTTCGCCATGCGTGGCCAGCACGACCGGCTGGCCGGCCTCGCACAGGCCGCGCGCCACCCGGGCGACATGGATCGACGCGCTGCCGACCATCAGCACCGGCGCACCCGTCATGCCGATCTCCTGGCGAAGACCAGCAGCTGGGTCGGCGACGCCGGCTGGGCCAGGAACTCGGTGTCGGCATCGGCCGCGGCATGCGCGATGCGCGCCAGCAGCGGCTGCGCGCCGGGCACTTTCCAGCCCGCCAGGCGCGACAGCAGCCGCACCGCAAGCCGCTTGCGGTAGGCCAGGAAGGCGGGCGTCGGGCATTCGGTGGGGTGGTAGAAGCCGCGCCGCGACTGCAGCGACAGGCCCGCCCGCGCAAACGCGTCGACCAGTTCGGCCTGCGTGCGCCGCTTCAGGTAGCCGCCATCGCGTGTCTCGTCGGCCAGCGTCTCCAGCACGATCATCCGGCCGCCCGGCTGCAGCGCGTCGGCACAGCGTTCCAGCAGGGCCTGCAGCTCGCCGTCGTCGACCACGTGCTGCAGCACCGTGATGCTGAGGATCAGGTCGTAGCGCTGCGACCACACCGCCTGCGCGATCGGCTCGTAGCGGATCGCCGTCGACGGATGCTGCCGCGCCGCGCGCAGCAGCGCCTCGCGCGACAGGTCGTGCCCGACCACGCGCTGCGCGCAGGTGGTCAGCAGCGCGCAGAAGTCGCCGACGCCGCAGCCGTAGTCGAGCGCGCTGTGCACCGGCTTCAGCAGCCAGCCGACGGCCTTCAGCCGCAGCCGCTGGTCGTAGGCGTAGGTCGCGGCATCGGACCAGCCGGTGTGCCCGTAGCGCCGCACGCGCTCGCCCCAGAAGCTGACCGGGCTCATGCGATCCGCCTCGTGGCCGCCAGCCGGTGCAGCCATGCGCCATAGGCCAGCAGCACGACGCAGGACGCCGCCGACTGCAGCGCCAGGGCCGTCGCGATGTCCCAGCGCAGCACCCAGGCCAGCACATAGGGCAGCAGCATCGACACCTGGTAGGCCACGCCGAAGGCCAGCGCCCTGCCCTGCTGACCGACGACCAGCGGCAGCTGCGACAGGGGCGAGGTCAGGAAGTTCAGCAGCATCCACGGCGCGAGGATGCGCGCCTGCACGCCCGCCTCGCGCCACTCGGCACCGAAGGCCCAGGCGAACAGCGCCGGCGCGAACAGCATCAGCAGCGCGAACGGCAACGCGAACAGCGCGAGCCGGCCGGTCGTGCGCCGCGCGAGGCCCGCCAGGTCGCCGCCCTCGTTCCACACCTGCGCCGCGCGCTGCTGGAACACCTGGCCGACCGATGCGCCCAGCATCGCGAGCGGCGTGCGCGCGATGCGCAGCGCGAACGCATACCAGCCCAGCACCTGGCTGCCGAAGGCGGCCCCCATCACCGCCAGCAAGGCACTCGCCTGCAAGGCATCGAGCAGTGCATGCGGCAGGTTGATGCGCGGGAAGTTGCGGTACTGCCGCGCCAGCGCACGCAGGCGCGTCGCCCGGGCCGGCCGCAGGTCGCCGCGCGCCTGCCAGCCGAGCAGCCCGGCCGACAGCGCCTGGCCGACGGCACCGCCCAGCAGCAGCCCCGGCGCGGCCCAGCCGGCCGCCCCCAGGCCCAGCGTCGCCGCGACCCCGCCGCCGCTTTGCACGACGCGGTTGCCGGCCAGTTGCCGGTACTGCCGGCGCCGGTTGGCCCAGCACCCCAAGGTGTTCACCGCCGCGGTCAGCGCCACCGACAGCGGCAGCAGGTACAGCCAGGGCGCGAGCGCGGCATGGCCGGCCTCGGCCGCGAGCCAGCGGCCGGCCAGCGCGACGACCACGAGGCACAGCAGGGTCACGCCGAGCGCGATCAGCAGCGCCAGCAGCAGCAGCTGCCAGCCGTCGTCGTCCGATTCGGGCAGCACCACCGCCAGCTCGTAGCGGCCGGTGGCCAGGATGGCCAGCACGGCCACCACGCTCTGGAACAGCGCGAAGACGCCGAAGTCTTCCGGCGCAAACAGCCGCGACAGCAGCGGGCTCGCCGCCAGCGCGATCACCTGGGCCAGCCCGGTGCCGGTCAGCAGCGTCAGCACGTGCCGCGCCGAGCCCGACCCCGCGTGGCCCGGTGCCGTCATGCGAGCAGGGCGTGCACCACCCGCTGCTGGTCGGCGAGGCTCAGGTCGGCGCTCATCGGCAGGCTCATCACGCGCGCGGCGGCGCGCTCGGCGTTCGGCGTGCCGCCCGGCACCTGCCAGGCCCGGTAGGCCGGCTGCTGGTTGATCGGCAGCGGGTAGTGCACGGCGGTCGGGATGCCCTGCGCTGCCAGCTTCGCCTGCACCGCGGCGCGGTCGTCGACGAACACGGTGTACTGCGCGAACACGCTGTTGCGCCCGGGCCGCTGCGCGACCACCGGCAGCTTGCCCGACAGCATCTCGTCGTAGCGCTCGCCGATCGCCAGGCGCTGCGCGATCTCCCAGTCGAAGCGCTCCAGCTTGGCCAGCACGATGGCGCACTGCAGCGTGTCCATGCGGCCGCCGACGCCCACGCGGGTGTGGGTGTAGCGCGCGCTCTGGCCGTGCACGCGGATCTCGCGGCAGGCCTGGGCCAGGCGGTCGTCGCTGGTGAAGATCGCACCGCCGTCGCCGTAGCAGCCGAGCGGCTTGCTCGGGAAGAAGCTGGTGCAGCCGAAGGTGCTCAGGTTGCAGCTCTTGCGGCCTTCGTAGTCGGCCCCGAAGCTCTGCGCCGCGTCCTCGATCACCGGCAACCCGTGGCGCTGCGCGATCGCGTTGATCTCGTCCATGTCGGCCGCCTGGCCGTACAGGCTCACCGGCATGATGGCGCGGGTGCGCGGCGTGATGCGCGCCTCGAGCTGCGACACGTCGATGTTGCAGGTGTCGGGCTCGATGTCGACGAACACCGGCACGCCGCCCAGCAGCACGATCATCTCGGCGGTGGCCGCGAAGGTGAACGGCGTCGTCACGACCTCGTCGCCGGGCTTCAGGTCGAGTGCCATCAGCGCGATCAGCAGCGCCTCGGTGCCGCTGGCCACCGTGATGCAGTGGCGCGCGCCGGTGTAGGCGGCGAGCTGTTCTTCCAGCTCCTTGACCTCGGGGCCCATGATGTACTGGCCATGGTCCAGCACGCGCTGCATGCGCTCGGCGATGCGGTCCTTCAGCGCGGCGTACTGCGTCTTCAGGTCGATGAATTCGAGCTTGGCGCTCATGCTTGAACTTCCTCTGCAGGTTGGCACACCGCGTTGCGCAGCACGTAACGCTCGCCGGTGGCCGGGCACAGCGCTTCGCCGTCGCCGGCCAGCGGCAGGTCGAGCCGCTCGCCGTGCCGGCTCATCCAGCCGACCTGGCGCGCCGGCACGCCGACCATCAACGCGAAATCCGGCACGTCGCGGTTGACCACCGCGCCGGCGCCGACGAAGGCGTAGCGGCCCACCGTGTGGCCGCAGACGATGGTGCAGTTGGCGCCCAGCGTCGCGCCGCGGCGCACCAGCGTGCGGCGGTATTCGTTCTTGCGCGCGACCGCCGAGCGCGGGTTGTAGACGTTGGTGAAGACCATGCTCGGGCCGCAGAACACGTCGTCCTCCAGCGTCACCGCGTCGTACACCGAGACGTTGTTCTGGATCTTCACGTTGTGGCCGATCGCCACGTCGTTGCCGACGTAGACGCCCTGGCCGAGCGAGCAGCCGTCGCCGATGCGCGCGCCGGCGCAGACGTGGGCGAAGTGCCAGACGCGGGTGCCGGCGCCGAGCTGCGCGCCGTCGTCGACGATGGCCGAGGCGTGGATCATCGGGACGTCCGGCTCAAAAGACCAGCGGCAGGCCGACCCGCACGCCGTCGCGCGCCGAGCGGTAGCCCGCGATCAGCACCTCGAGCGAGCGCAGCCCTTCGTAGCCGTCGACCTCGGCATGCGCCTCGCCGCGCAGCGTGTTGATCACGTTGTCGTAGTACAGCGGGTGGCCGGGGCCGTAGACCGAGGTCACGCCATAGCTGGCGTCGGCCACCTTGGCGTCGTCGGCGTGCGGCGCGTCGAACTCCCAGTGCTCGATCTTGTTGACCGCCACGCCGCCGACGCGCACCGTGCCGCGCTCGCCGAGGATCGTGATGCTGCCTTCGAAGTTCTTGTTGTGCGTCAGCATCGTCACGTTGATCGAGGCCAGCGCGCCGTTGCGCAGCCGCAGGCTCATCACGCCGGTGTCCTCGGCCTCGATGTTGCGCGACAGCGTCGCGGTGTAGGCGTGCACGTTGTCGACCGGTCCGACCAGCCAGTCGACCATGTCGACGTAGTGGCTGGCCTGGTTCATGAAGGCGCCGCCGTCCATGTCCCAGCGGCCGCGCCACGGTGCCGCGTCGTAGTAGGCCTGCGGCCGGGTCCAGAACACGTTGACCGTCACCATCGCCAGCTTGCCGAAGCGGCCCTGGTCGACCGCGCGCTTGACCAGCTGCAGCGTCGCGTTGAGCCGGTTCTGCTTGACGACGAACAGCTTGACGCCGGCGTCGCGGCAGGCGCGCACCATCGCCACGCCCTCGTCCCACTTGGTGGCCATCGGCTTCTCGCTCAGCACGTGGCGGCCGGCCTGCGCGACCTTGATCGCCTGGCGCGGGTGCAGCCCGCTGGGCGTGGCCAGCACCACCAGGTCGGCGTCGCTGCCGGCCAGCAGCGCGTCGAGCGAGGCAAAGCCCTTGGCGCCGGTCAGCTCGACCGCCTTGGCCAGCAGCTCGGGCTGGTTGTCGCAGACGGCGACCCATTCGGCGCGGTCGGCGTGCTGCTTGAGCGCCGCGAAGTGGTTCTGCGCGATGCGGCCGCAGCCCACCAGCGCCAGGCGCAGCTTGCGGTCTCGGATGATGGACGGTGTCGGCATGGGAGTCTCGGGAAACGGCTGCCCGGGCGGGCAAACGTGCGATTTTATTCGCCGCGGCGGGGCCGCTGCCGCGGGCGCGGGCCCGTCCGCCTAAAATTGCGGCGCATTTCCCGAACCCCCATGACCCAGACCAACCCGCCCCAGCCCCCCGTCGACGAGAACCAGCTGATCGCCGAACGGCGCGAGAAGCTCGCCGCCATCCGCCAGCAAGGCATCGCGTTCCCGAACGATTTCAAGCCGAAGCAGCACGCGCTCGACCTGGTCCGCAAGTACGGCGAGCTGCCGAACGAGGAACTGGAGCCGCAGGCCGTCGTCGTCAGCCTGGGCGGGCGGATGATGCTCAAGCGCATGATGGGCAAGGCGAGCTTCGCGACGCTGCAGGACAGCACCGGCCGCATCCAGCTGTTCGTCACCAAGGACGCGCTGGGCGACGAGGTGTACGCCGCGTTCAAGCACTGGGACCTGGGCGACATCCTCGGCGCCGAGGGTACCCTCTTCAAGACCAAGACCGGCGAGCTGTCGGTGCGCGTGACCACGCTGCGCCTGCTGACCAAGAGCCTGCGTCCGCTGCCGGACAAGTTCCACGGCATGACCGACCAGGAGCAGAAGTACCGCCAGCGCTACGTCGACCTGATCACCGACGAGGAGGCCCGCGCCCGCTTCGCCGCGCGCAGCAAGGCGCTGAGCTCGATCCGCCACTTCATGGTGGAGCACGGCTTCATGGAGGTCGAGACGCCGATGCTGCACCCGATCCCGGGCGGCGCCAACGCCAAGCCCTTCGTCACGCACCACAACGCGCTGGCGCAGGACATGTTCCTGCGCATCGCGCCCGAGCTGTACCTGAAGCGGCTGATCGTCGGCGGCTTCGAGCGCGTGTTCGAGATCAACCGCAGCTTCCGCAACGAAGGCATCTCGGTGCGCCACAACCCCGAGTTCACGATGATGGAGTTCTATGCGGCGTGGTGGAACCACCACGACCTGATGGACTTCACCGAAGGCGTGCTGCGCCACGCGGCGCGCCAGGCCACCGGCTCGGCCAGCATCACCTACGCCGGCAAGCCGGTCGACCTGGACAAGCCGTTCACGCGCCTGACGGTGCGCGATTCGCTGGTGGCCCATGCCGGGCTCGGCGAGGCCGAGGCGGGCGATGCCGGCGTGCTGCGCGCAAAGCTGAAGGCGCTGGGCGAGGAAGCCCCGGCGCACTGGAAGCTGCCCGAGCTGCAGTTCGGCCTGTTCGAGGCGGTCGTCGAAGAGCAGCTGTGGCAACCCACCTTCATCATCGACTACCCGGTCGAGGTGTCGCCGCTGGCGCGCGCCTCCGACAGCAACCCGGCCATCACCGAGCGCTTCGAGCTCTTCATCACCGGGCGCGAGTATGCGAACGGCTTCTCCGAGCTGAACGACGCCGAGGACCAGGCGGCGCGCTTCCTGGCCCAGGCGGCCAACAAGGAGGCCGGCGACGAGGAGGCGATGTACTACGACGCCGACTTCATCCGCGCGCTGGAATACGGCATGCCGCCCACCGGCGGCTGCGGCATCGGCATCGACCGGCTGATGATGCTGATCACCGACAGCCCGAGCATCCGCGACGTGATCCTGTTCCCTTCGCTGCGCAAGGAAAGCTGAGCGGCGCATCCGCGGCATCGCGCCTACACTGCGCGATGCCTGGATACTTGGTCAAACACGAGCACATCGCCATCGACGGCGTCGCCGACCTGCAGATTCGCTCGTTGCTGGACCGCCAGCAGTTCTCCGATCCGCACGACCTGGCCCTCGGCCAGGGCATCTCGTCGGCGGCCTGGCCGCTGTTCGGGCTGCTGTGGCCGTCGGGGCTGCAGCTGGCGCAGCGCATGGCGGTGCGCACGATGCTGCCGGGCGAACGCATCCTCGAGATCGGCTGCGGCCTGGCGCTTGCCAGCCTGGTCAGCCACCGCCGCGGGTCGGACGTGACCGCGAGCGACTGCCACCCGCTCGCCGCCAGCTTCCTGGCGGAGAACCTGCGCCTCAACGGCCTGCTGCCGATGGCCTACCGGCACGGGCAATGGTCGGAATCGGCCGACGACCTGCTGCCGCCGGTGCCGCAGGACGAGCAGGTGCTCAGCGGCCGCTTCGACCTGGTGATCGGCAGCGACATCCTGTACGAGCGCGACGACGGCGGCCTGCTGGCGGGCTTCATCGGCCGCCATGCCGGGCCGCGCGCCGAGGTGTGGATCGTCGACCCGAACCGCGGAAATCGCGCGGCGTTCACGCGCGAGATGGCAGGGATGGGGTTCTCGCTGCAGGAGGAGCGGCTGCAGCAGGTGGCGGATGCCACACACGCTTCCTACAAGGGTCGGCTGCTCGTCTATCGCAGGCACTGATCCCGGATTGGCATCCGGGCTACGGTCTAGCGGTGCTTGAACACCGGCTTGCGCTTGGCGAGGAAGGCGTCCATGCCTTCCTTCTGGTCTTCGGTCGCGAACAGCGCGTGGAACATGCGCCGCTCGAACTGGATGCCGTCGGCCAGCGGCCCTTCGAAGGCGCGGTTCACGGCTTCCTTGGCCATCATCACGCTCGGCCCGCCCAGCTCGCAGATGGTCTGCGCGGCCGCCAGCGCAACGCCCAGCAGCTCGGCCGCCGGCACCACGCGCGACACCAGGCCCGCACGCTCGGCCTCGGCCGCGTCCATCATGCGGCCGGTCAGCACCATGTCCATCGCCTTCGCCTTGCCGATCGCGCGCGGCAGGCGCTGCGTGCCGCCGGCCCCGGGGATGATGCCGAGCTTGATCTCGGGCTGGCCGAACTTCGCGGTGTCGGCCGCGATGATGAAGTCGCACATCATCGCCAGCTCGCAGCCGCCGCCCAGCGCGAAGCCGCCCACCGCGGCGATCACCGGCTTGCGCACGCTGCGGATCGTCTCCCAGTTGCGCGTGATGAAGTCGCCCTTGTAGACGTCCATGAAGCTCCAGGGGGCCATCGCGGCGATGTCGGCGCCGGCCGCGAAGGCCTTCTCGCTGCCGGTGATCACCATGCAGCCGATGGTCTCATCGGCATCGAAGGCCTTCAGCGCCGCGCCCAGCTCGTCCATCAGCGTGTCGTTCAGCGCGTTCAGCTGCTTGGGCCGGTTCAGCGTCACGATGCCGATGCGCAGCGGGCCGTTGCCCTGGACGTCGGTCAGGATGCACTGGTAGCTCATGGGAATCGTCTCCTTCGATGGATCGTCAATGGCCGCAGTGTAGGCAAGCCCGTCAGGATGCGATTTCCGGCTTGCGCTTGATCATCAGGTCGACCCAGGTGTCGGCATCCTGGTGGATGCGGATGCGCAGCGGCAGGTAGCGCATGCCGGGCGCGATCCACATCTCGGGGACCAGGTCGCCGCCGCGCGGCTGCCGGCGCGGCTTCACGTGGAAGGACGGCACCTCGCCGAACGGCGTGTACAGCACCTCCTCCTCCAGCACGTCGTAGGGCCAGGTCTCCACCTTGAACGGCAGCGCGAGCGGGATCTCGACCGTGCTGCCGGTGCGCAGCAGCTCGGGCCGGGTCGTGAACAGCCAGGTCAGCTGCACGAACTGGCTGGCGGTGTCCTGCACGCCCGGCCAGCGAATGCGCCGCTGGCCGTTCGCCAGCACCACCGCATCCGGCAGGAACTGCATCGCGACGCGCTGGTCGTCGCGCAGGATCGCGCGCGTCAGCTGGTCGTAGCGCTGCGGGGAGAGGCCGTCGGCCGTCAGCTCGCCTTCGCTGCTGAGGCGGCGCGACGCGGTCGGCGCGAACGACAGGCCGATGACCACGTCGACGTGCACCTGGTAGCGGTTGCCGTCGCGGATCCATTCGACCTGCGCCTCGCCGTCGACGGGGCCGCGGAAGTTGCCGGTCAGCACGTAGCTCAGTCGGGTCGAGCCGGGCCATTCGAAGGCGGCCGGGGCCGATGCCGCGGCATCGGCCGCCGCCGGCGAGGGCTCGGACGCGGCGCTGGCCGGTGCGGGCGGTGGCTCCGGCTCGGCCTGGGCCACCACCTCGGGCGGCGGCTCGGGCACAGGCGTCGGCTCGGGCGGCACCACCGCCGACGCCGCCGGGGCTGCGGCGCGGGCGGCCGGCTCGACACGCTTCGGTGCCGGTGCAGGCGCCGGCTTCACCGGCACGGTCGGCTCCAGCTCGCGCACATACGCCACCTGCATCCGCGGTGGCATCGGCTGCACCGAGAACGCCGTCATGCGATCGGCCACGGCGCGCGTCACGCAGCCGTGCACCCCGACCACGCCCAGCACCAGGGCCAGCCACGCCAGCCGGCGCCGCGGCGCCGCGAACCGCGTGCCGCTCAGCCGCGCAGCCATGCCTGCCGCAGCGCATGCGCGGCAACGGCGGACTTGTCGGTGCCGGGCGCCGCCGGCGCCAGCGTCACGGTGCCGCTGTCGGCCGCCTCTCCCGCCACCAGCGGCAGGTGCAGCAGGCGCTGGTCGCGCGACACCAGCAGCGTCACGCGGCCATCGGCCGGCAGCAGGCGCGGCAGGTCGTCGAGCCGGCGCACGCGCCAGTCGTCGACGCCGAGCAACTCGTCGCCGGCCGCCAGCCCGGCCGCTTCGGCCGCGCCACCGCGCAGCACGTGGCTCACCTTGATGCCGGTGAGCGGGCTTTCCGACACGCGCAGACCCAGGCGCTGCGCCATCGTCGGCGCCTGCTGCGACCAGTGCACGCCGGCGCGCTGCAGCAAGGCCTTCAGGGGCAGCTCGTCCGTGCCGTGCACCCAGGCCTGCAGCTCGCCCGCCATCGAGCGACCGCCGACCTCGTGCAGCACCGCGGCGATGTCGGCCTCGGCGATCGGCCCGCCGTCGCTGCGTGCCCACAGCGCGCGCATCACGTCGTCGAGCGAACCCTGGCCGCGGCCGCGCAGCGTCAGGTCGAGCGCCAGCGCCACCAGCGAGCCCTTGGTGTAGTAGCTGATGGTCGCGTTGGGCGTGTTCTCGTCGCCGCGGTAGTACTTGACCCAGGCGTCGAAGCTCGCCTGCGCGACGCTCTGCACCCGGCGTCCCGGCGCCGCCAGCACGCCGGTCACGGTCTTGGCCAGCAGCTTGAGGTAGCGGCCCTCGTCGACCAGCCCGGCACGCAGCAGCAGCAGGTCGTCGTAGTACGAGGTGAAGCCCTCGAAGAACCACAGCAGCTCGGTGTAGTTCTCCTGCGTGTAGTCGTAGCGCGCGAACTCGGCCGGGCGCAGCCGCTTGACGTTCCAGGTGTGGAAATACTCGTGGCTGATCAGGCCGAGGAGGGTCACGTAGCCGTCGCTCAGCTCGGTGCCGGGTTTGCCGCGCTGCGGAAGGTCGCGCCGGGCGGCGATCAGCGCGGTGCTCGCCCGGTGCTCCAGCCCGCCGTAGCCGTCGTCCACCGCGTTCAGCATGAACACATAGCGCTTGAAGTGCGGCTTCTTGCGGCCGTGCCAGAACGCGATCTCGGCCTCGCAGATGCGGCGCGCATCGGCCAGCAGCCGCTCGCCGTCGAAATCGGGCAGCGCCCCGGCGACGATGAACTCGTGCGGCACGCCGGCGGCCTTGAACTCGCCGCGCCAGAAGTCGCCCAGCTCCACCGGGTGGTCGACCAGCTCGTCGTAGTCGGCCGCCTGGTAGCGGCCCTGGCCGCGCGCATCGGTCTTCAGCGCCGGCAACGAGGTGCCCGCGCGCCAACCCTTGGGCAGCCCGCGCAGCTCGAGCTGGTGCGGCTCGGCCTCGCGGCCCTCGACCCGCAGGAAGGTGCTGGTGCCGTTGAAGAAGCCGCGCTGCGCGTCGAGCCAGGCGGTGCGCACCGAGGCATCGAAGGCATAGACCCGGTAGCTGACGGTCAGCGCGCCGCGGCCGTCGCACTCGGCGACCCAGCTGGCCTTGTCGAGCTGGCGCAGCGGCACCTCGCGCGTGCCCTGGCGCGCCTGCAGCTGCGACAGGTGGCGCGCGAACTCGCGCAGCAGGTAGCTGCCGGGAATCCACGCCGGCAGGCTGACGCGCTGCTGCGCGGCCGGTTGCGGCACCGTCAGCGTCACGAGGAACTGGTGGGCGTGCAGGTCGGCAATCTCGAGGCGATAGGAAATCATGGTCAGGCCGGCAAGGGGCAACGGAAAAGGGGTCAGCTGCCGGCCGCGCCGAGGAAGCAGCACAGGCTCGCCACCACGGTCAGGCGGAAGCGCAGCGTCAGCCACGCGCCGACACCCTGCGACGGGTAGACGCGGCGGTCGACCAGGTAGCACGCGACCAGCATCGCGCCATGCACCACCAGCCCCGCGTACGGCGGCATCACGACGGCGATCCAGGCCACGAGCGGCGGCACCACGCCCCAGGCGAACAGCGCCGGCGACGGCAGCTTCTGGCGGAACGCCAGGCCCCAGTGGATGCCGCCGAGCAGCGACAGCGTCACCGCGGCATAGCCCGACAGCACGTGCGGCACGTAGACGCCGGCCTCGGGCAGCACCAGCCACACCAGCGCGGCGCCGAGCACGAAGGGCAGCAGCCCGAGGTAGCCCAGCCGCAGCGCAACCGGGTTGGGCGAGAAGTTGGCGGTCGCCCCGGCGAGTGCGGCCGGCATCACTTGCTGCTGGCGATCAGCTGCTTCTCGATCTGCTCCAGCGGCATCGCGCCGGGGAAGCGGGTGCCGTCGGCGAAGATCACCGCGGGCGTGCCGTTGATGCGGTACTTGCGGCCCATCGCCAGGTTGCGCTCCATCGGCGTCTCGCAAGCGCCCATGGTGCGCGCCGGCTGCTCGTTGCGCAGCATCCAGCCCAGCCAGGCCTTGCTCGAATCCTTGGCGCACCAGATGTCGCGCGACTTCTGCGGCGAATCGCCGCCCAGCACCGGGTACAGGAAGGTGTAGACGGTCACGTCCTTGAGCTTCTGCAGGTCGGCCTCGAAGCGGCGGCAGTAGCCGCAGTTCGGGTCGGCGAACACCGCGATGCGGCGCGCGCCAGTGCCGCTCTTCCAGACGATCGCGTCCTTCAGCGGCAGCGTCTTGAAGTCGATCGCCGTCAGCTTGTTGATGCGCGCCTCGGTGAGGTTGGTGCGCGACTTGGTCTCGATCAGCGAGCCTTCGATCAGGTAGGCGCCCTGCTCGTCGGTGTAGAGGATCTCGGTGCCCATGCGGATCTCGTAGACGCCCGGGATCGCCGTCTTGCTGACCTCGTCGATGGCCGGGAAGTTGGGCAGGCGCTCGGCCAGGTTCTTGCGGATCTGGGCCTCGTCGGCATGCGCCAGCGGCGCCCAGGAGACGGTGGCGAGCGCCGCCAGGGCGAGCCAGGAACGCAGTCGGAGGGTGAGCAGGGTGGACATGGAACGGGCCTTCAGGAATCCAGCGCCCGGGCGGTCAGCCAGCGCTTGAGGGGGGACAGGTGGTTGACGAGAGTCATGCCGCGGTTGCGGAGTTCCCGCGCCGCGGCCTGGTCCGTGGAGAATAGCCGCCACAGCCCGCCGGTGAGCTGGCCCATGGCCTGCGTCGGCAGAAGTCGTGAGCGTTCGTAACGGCGCAGCAGCTTCGGATCGGACAGCGCGCGCCAGGGTTCGCGCTCGGCCAGCACGCGCGCCAGCGCGGCGACGTCGGCCAGGCCCAGGTTGAGCCCCTGCCCGGCCAGCGGGTGCACCACGTGCGCCGCATCGCCCAGCAGCACCCAGCCCGGGCCGCACCAGGCAGTGGCACGGGCCTGCATCAGCGGCCAGCCGGCGCGGTCGGAAGCCAGCGACACGTGTCCGCAGGCATCGCCCACGGCCTCGTTCAGCGCCTGCTCGAAGGCCGGCGCGTCGAGCGCCAGCAGCGCTTGCGCCCGCGCCTCGGGCAGCGACCACACCAGTGCGTACGAGCACCCGGCCTGCGGCGTGTCGAACGGCAGCAGCGCCAGGATGTCGGGCGCACGGAACCACTGGCGGGCCACGTGCCGGTGCGGCCGGTCGGCCACCAGGCGGGCCGCGATCGCGCGCTGGCCATAGTCCTGGCGATCGAACGCCACGCCGAGCGCGGCGCGCGTGGCCGAGGCCTTGCCCTCGCACAGCGCGGTCAGCGGTGCGTCGACCTCGGCATCGGGCGGCAGCAGCTCGACGTGCGGCGCATAGCGCACCGCGGTGGCAAGCGCGCGTTCCAGCGCCGCGGCGTCGGTGATGACCGCCAGCTCGGCCACGTGCTGCTGCCAGGCCGAGAACTCGAGCGCCGCACCGGGGGCGTCGCCCTCGACGCGCATCTCGTGCACCGGAGTGGCGGCGCCGGCCGGCAGCGCCTCCCAGACCTTCAGCCCCTGCAGCAGCGCGACCGACGCGGCGTTCAGCGCATAGGCCCGCACATCCTCGCCGGCGGCGGGCGCGGCATCGGGCACCAGGGCCACGCGCAGCCCTTGCCGCGCCAGGGTCAAGGCGAGGGCCTGGCCGACGATGCCGGCACCGCGGACACGGAGATCGAAGCGTTTCATGAGGTTTCATTGTAGGGATCGGCACCATCCCAGTGCCCATGAAGGCAGAATCGGTGCCCCCACGCTGTGGCAGCCGCGATGAAACCCTGGATCCGAAAACTCTTGTTGGCCCTGGCCGTGCTGGTGCTGTTGATCGGCGCCGTGCTGGCCTGGCTGGTCGCCACCTTCGATCCGAACGCCTACAAGGGCGTCGCGATCGACTGGATGAAAACCCACCGCGAGCGCACGCTCGCGATCGACGGGCCGATCAAGCTGTCGATCTTCCCGCGCCTGGCGGTGCAGGTGTCGGCCGTCAAGCTCAGCGAGAAGGGGCGCGCCGACGAGTTCGCCGCGCTGGACGAGGCCTCGCTGTCGGTGGCGGTGCTGCCGCTGCTGAGCAGGCAGGTGGTGGTCGACCAGGTCAGCGCCCGCGGGCTGCGCCTGGTGTACCGCCGCGACGCGCAGGGCAAGAGCAACATCGACGACCTGCTGGCCGGCGACGCGACGCCGCCCGGCGCCGCGGCCAGCCAGCCGGCGCCGTCGTCGTCGGGCGCCCCGCTGCGTTTCGACATCAGCGGCGTGCAGCTCGACGACCTGCGGCTGAGCCTGCGCGACGAGCGCGACCAGCTGTCCGGCGAAGTGACGCTGAACTCGCTGCACACCGGCCGGCTGGCCGACCAGGTCGAGTCGCCGGTGAAGCTGAAGGCCGAGCTGGCGCTGAAGGCGCCGGCCGTCAAGGGCACGCTGACCGGCGAGACGAAGCTGACACTGCTGCTCGCGCAGCACGGCGTGAAGCTGCGCGACATGCAGCTCGGCTGGCAGGGCGATGCCTTCGGCGTGCAGGCGATGGACCTGAAGATCCAGGGCGCCCTCGGCTACGACGGCGAGCGCGGCACCGTCGACGCGCAGGACCTGGACCTCGGCCTCGGCGCCACGCTCGGTTCGCTGAAGCTGGCCGACAGCCGGGTGCAGATCAAGCGCTTCGCCTACGACCCGGCCGGGCGCAGCATCGCGCTCGCGCAGCTGCAGGTCAAGCTGGCCGGCACGCAGGGCGGCCAGCCGCTGTCGGCCGCGCTCGACTGGCCCGAGCTGAACGTGAAGGGCGAGGCGCTGACCGGCAGCGCGCTGAGCGGCAAGCTGTCGCTGGGCGGTCCGACCGCGGTCGACGCGAGCTTCAAGACGGCAGCCCCCAGCGGCAGCTTCGACCAGGTCAAGGTGCCCGGCTTCGACGCCACGCTGAAGGGCAGCATGAAGGGCACCAGCGGCCAACGGGAACTGGCCGGCACGGTGCGTTCCGACCTGGTGCTGCAGCCGGCCAGGAGCGCCTTTGCCCTCGACGCGCTGGTGGCGCAGCTGAAGATCCAGGAGCCGTCGCTGCAGCCGCTGATGCTGGACATGCGCGGCAAGGCCGATGCGTCGCCGCAATCGGCGCACTGGTCGCTGGCCGGGCAGATCAACGCCAACCCGTTCCGCAGCGAAGGCAACCTGACGCTGGCCGGCACGCCGATCACCGTGAAGGCCTCGGCCAACTTCGACGCGCTCGACCTGAACCGGCTGCTGCCGCCGTCGTCCACCGCGCCCGCACCGGCCCCGGCGGCCGGCGACAAGCCGCCGCCCGACACGCCGGTCGACCTGTCGCCGCTGCGCGCAGTGCAGGGCGAGTTCAGCCTGCACATCGGCAGCTTCGCCTACCAGACCTACCGCGTCAGCGACGCCGCCTTCGAGGCCTCGCTGCAGGGCGGCATGCTGCGGGTGAGCAAGCTCTATGGCAAGACCTGGGGCGGCGTGCTCGACGCGACCGCCTTCGCCGATGCGCGCGCCAGCCGGGTCGCGATCAAGGCCACCGCCAACGGCGTCAACGTCAACGCGCTGCTGAAGGACGTGGCGAAGAAGGACATCCTCGAAGGCACCGGCCGCGTCGCGATGGACGTCGAGAGCGCCGGGCGCAGCGTCAACGAGCTGAAGGCGCGCCTGAAGGGCACGGCCGCGCTGCAGCTGCGCGACGGCGCGATCAAGGGCGTCAACCTCGCGAAGAGCCTGCGCCAGGCCAAGGCCGCTCTGTCGATGAAGCAGGACACGGCGCAGAAATCGAGCCAGGCCGAGAAGACCGATTTCTCGGAGATGACGGCCAGCTTCGTGATCGCCGACGGCATCGCGCGCAACTCCGACCTGGATGCGAAGAGCCCGTTCCTGCGCCTGGGCGGCGCGGGCGCGCTCGACATCGGCCGCGGCCGCATCGACTACACCGCCCGGGCGACGGTGGCCAACACCACCAAGGGCCAGGACGGTGCCGACCTGGCGGCGCTGAAGGGCGTCACGGTGCCGGTGCAGCTGACCGGCCCGTTCGACGCGATGGACTGGCGCATCCAGTGGTCGCAGATCGCGGCCCAGGCGCTGAAGAACGAGGTTGCCGGCAGGGCCGAGGACAAGCTGCGCGAGAAGCTGGGCCTGCCGTCGGCGGCCAGCGGCGCCGCCTCGGAGGCCAAGGCATCCGCCAAGGACCAGTTGAAGGACAAGCTGAAGGGACTGTTCAAGTGAGCGACTCGATGGAGGAGAGCGGCGACGTGGTGCTGACGCTGCGCAGCGTCCACGTCTACCCGGTGAAGAGCTGTGCCGGCGTCACGCTCCAGGAATCGCTGCTGATCGAGACCGGTCTCGAGTTCGACCGCGCGTGGATGGTGGTCGATGCCGCCGGCCGCTTCGTCAGCCAGCGCGAGCTGCCGCGCATGGCGCTGGTCCACACGACGCTGAAGCACACCGAGCTGGTGCTGCGCGCGCCCGGCATGCTGGCGCTGCACCTGGCGCTGGACGCGGTCGAGGGCCCGACGCAGGTGACGGTGTGGAACGACACCGTGGCCGCCTACGACATGGGCGACCTGGCGGCGCAGTGGTTCAGCGATTTCCTCGGGCCGGCCCGCGAGGGCGTGAAGTTCCCGCTGCGCCTGGCGCGCTTCGACCCCGAGCAGAAGCGCCTGTCGAACAAGCAGTGGACCGGCGAGCTCGACGCCGAGAACGCGTTCAGCGACGGCTACCCGCTGCTGGTGATCTCGCAGGCCTCGCTGGACGCATTGAACGAGCGCCTGGCGCGCAAGGGCGTGCCGGCCGCGACGATGGCGCGCTTCCGGCCCAACCTGGTGCTGGACGGGCTGGATGCGCACGGCGAGGACTTCCTCGAAGAGATCCGCTTCGAGACCACCGACGGCCCGGTGCGGCTGCGCCTGGTCAAGCCCTGCCCGCGCTGCCCGATCCCGAACGTCGACCCGGCCACCGGCGAGCCGGGGCACGAGCCGGGCGACACGCTGTCGACCTACCGCGCCGACGACCGCGTCGGCGGTGCGGTGAGCTTCGGCATGAACGCGGTGATCGTCGAGGGCGTGGAGTGCGGGCTGCGCGCCGGGCTGGCGGGCACCGCGAGCATCCGCTTCTGATGCCCGGCGGCATGCGCGGCCTGCGCAGCTGGCAGCTGTTCGCGATCTGCGTGCTCACCTGGGGCACGACCTGGCATGCGATCACCTACCAGGTGGGCGTGACGACGCCCGAGTTCGGCGTCGCGCTGCGCTTTGCGCTGGCCGGCGCGGTGGTGCTGGGCTTCAGCGCCTGGCGCGGGCTGCCGCTGCGTTTCTCGCTGCGCCAACACGGCTGGTTCGCGCTGCAGGGCGTGTTCCTGTATGGCGTGTCCTACCTGTGCGTGTACCACGCCGAGGTGCTGCTGCCGTCGGGCATCGTCGCGGTCGGCTATTCGGCGTCGCCGCTGATCAACGGGCTGGGCGCGCGGGCGTTGTTCGGCACCGCCATCACGCCGCGCTTCATCGCCGGCGGGCTGCTCGGGCTGGCCGGCGTGGCGCTGGTGTTCTGGCCCGAGTTCGGCCGCACGCGCGATGCGGCCAGCACCGCGCTCGGCGCGCTGTTCACGGTCGGCGCGGTGCTGTTGTCCAGCGTCGGCAGCCTGAGCGCCAGCCGCAACGGCGTGCGCGGCCTGCCGTTCTGGCCCGCGCTCGGTTTCGGCATGCTGTACGGCGCGACCGCCTGTTTCATCGTCGTGCTGGCCGACGGCCAGCCGCTCGCGCTGCCGGCGATCGCGTCGTGGTGGGTCGCGCTGCTGTACCTGGCGCTGGCCGGTTCGGTGCTGACGTTCGCCTGCTTCCTGACGCTGATGCAGCGGCTGGGCCCGGGCCCGTCGGGCACGATCGGCGTGATGACGCCGCTGCTGGCACTGGTGGTGTCGACGGTGTTCGAGCACTACCAGCCGGACGCGCTGACGGCGCTCGGCGCGCTGCTGGCCGTGGCCGGCAACGTGCTGGTGCTGCGGCGCGGTGCCGGGCTCAGCCCTTCGCCTCGGGGCGCTGCGCCGGCAACGGAATGAACTCGGTCTCGCCGGGCACGCCGGCAAAGCGCTGCGCGGCCCAGTCGTCGGCCGCTTCGGCGATGCGGTCCTTGCGGCTGGAAACGAAGTTCCACCACATGAAGCGGTGACCGAGCGGCTCGCCGCCGATCAGCATCACGCGTGCGCCCTGCGGCGCGGCGATCGTCGGCTGCGCGCCTTCGGGCAGCACCACCATCACGCCCGGCTCGATCGCCTGGCCGTCGAGCGCGAAGCCGTGGTCGACGCCGTACAGCGCACGCTGCTGCGCGGCGGCCGGCACCTGCAGCGTGGCGCCGGGCGGCAGTTGCAGGTCGGCGTAGAGCGTGGGCGACAGCGTCGGCGTCGGCGACGCGGCCCCGAAGGCGCTGCCGATCAGCACCCGCACCTCGACCGCGCCGACCTTCAGCGACGGGATCGCCGCGGCGGCGGTGTGCGAGAAGCTCGGCGCATCCTCCTCGTGCTCGGTGGGCAGCGCGGCCCACAGCTGCAGGCCGTGGCTGCGGCGCGGCAGCGCGCGCAGGTCGTCGGGCGTGCGCTCGGAATGCACGATGCCGCGCCCCGAGGTCATCCAGTTGATCGCGCCCGGCTCGATGCGCTGCACGATGCCGGTGCTGTCGCGGTGCTGCATCGCGCCTTCGAACAGGTAGGTGACGGTGGCCAGGCCGATGTGCGGGTGCGGGCGCACGTCGTGGTTGTCGCTCGGCTGGGCGGTGATCGGCCCGAAGTGGTCGAAGAACAGGAACGGCCCGACGGCCTGCTGGCGCGACGACGGCAGCAGGCGCCGCACCGTGAAGCCGCCGCCGAGGTCCTTGGTGTGCGAAGTCAGCTGCAGGAGTTCGAGCATCGGGGGCCTCTCGAGGGGTTGAGCGGCGAGTGTAGGCCGAGCGTCTAAAATTCGCCTTTCTCCCCGGTTCTTCCCTCTCGACCCCGAAAGCCCTTTCCATGAGCCTCAAATGCGGCATCGTGGGCCTGCCGAACGTCGGCAAGTCCACCCTCTTCAACGCGCTGACGAAAGCCGGGATCGCGGCCGAGAACTACCCGTTCTGCACCATCGAGCCGAACGTCGGCGTGGTCGAGCTGCCCGATCCTCGGCTGCAGGCGCTGGCGGGCATCGTCAAGCCCGAGCGCATCGTGCCGGCGATCGTCGAGTTCGTCGACATCGCCGGGCTGGTGGCCGGCGCCTCGAAGGGCGAGGGCCTGGGCAACCAGTTCCTGGCCCACATCCGCGAGACTGACGCGATCGTCAACGTGGTGCGCTGCTTCGACGACGAGAACGTGATCCACGTGGCCGGCAAGGTCGACCCGATCTCCGACATCGAGGTGATCCAGACCGAGCTGTGCCTGGCCGACCTGGCCACGGTGGAGAAGACGCTGCAGCGCTCGATCAAGGCCGCCAAGTCCGGCAACGACAAGGAAGCCGCCAAGCTGGTGGACGTGCTGCAGAAGTGCGCCGCCGCGCTGAACGAGGCGAAGCCGGTGCGCGGCATCGCGTTCACCAAGGAAGAGCTGGTGGTGCTGAAGCCGCTGTGCCTGATCACCGCCAAGCCGGCGATGTTCGTCGGCAACGTCGACGAGGGCGGCTTCGAGAACAACCCCTACCTCGACAAGCTGCGCGCCTATGCCGAAGGCCAGAAGGCGCCGGTGGTGGCGATCTGCGCGAAGACCGAGGCCGAGCTGGCCGACATGCCGGACGACGACCGGCTGATGTTCCTGCAGGAGATGGGGCAGACCGAGCCGGGCCTGAACCGGCTGATCCGCGCCGCCTTCGGCCTGCTGGGGCTGCAGACCTATTTCACCGCTGGCGTGAAGGAAGTGCGCGCCTGGACCATCCACATCGGCGACACCGCACCGCAGGCGGCCGGCGTGATCCACACCGATTTCGAACGCGGCTTCATCCGCGCGCAGACCATCGGCTTCGACGACTTCATCGCCTTCAAGGGCGAGCAGGGGGCGAAGGACGCCGGGAAGATGCGGGCCGAAGGCAAGGAGTACGTGGTGAAGGATGGGGACGTGATGAACTTCCTGTTCAACGTCTGACCCGGCACGGCCCTACTCCGCCCCCGCCTCCCACGGCGCCGTCTTCATCCACCGGCGCCACAGCCCCGGCTTCTGCCGCTGCTGCGCCAGCGTCGTCAACTGCCGCAGCCTGGCCCCACTCCCCGGCCGCATGCGCGCGAGGTGGGCCACCAGTGCGTCCACCAGCGCCTGCGGCGTGTCGCGCCGGTCTTCCGGCAGGTGCGCCACCACCGCATGCAGCTGCAGCGTCTCGTGCCCCGGCAGTTCGCCGGTGTAGTGCTGGGCCTGGTGGATGATGCGGTGCACGATCATCAGCACCTCGCCCGGGTTGGCCACGCCGTCCAGCAGCGCCACCACGCGCTGCTCGTTGAAGCGCACCACCACGTCCGACGCCCGCATGCCCTGCTGCACCTGGCGCCCGGCCAGCAGCAGCGCCTGCTCGGCGACGGTCGCGCCCTGGCGCAGCCGGATGTCGCGCAGGTTCACCACCTCGAACATCACGACGGCGCTGCGGATGCCGTGCCGCTGGCTGCGGAACTTCATCTGCGCCAGGCGCGGCAGCAGGTCCTTCGGGCGCAGCAGCCCGGTCACCGGGTCGTACTGGTTGGCCTCGCGCAGCCGCGCCGACACCACGTCGTGGTCGCGCCGCAGCAGCGACATCGCGAACAGCAGCATCGGCAGGTCGACCGCGCTCGCGAACAGCAGCCCGTACTGCGCGAACAGCCCGCTCGGCACGACGCCGAAGCTCTTCAGCAGCGGCAGCGCCGCACCGGCCCCGAGGATGATCTGCCCGGCCGCCATCCAGCGCACGTGCGGCAGCTGCCAGCGCAGCGAACGCAGCAGCAAGCCGCCCCCCACCAGCATCGCCAGCGCGCCATACGAGCGGGTCAGGAACCAGCGCTCGCCGAGGTCGAGGAACGGGTACGCAACCCCCAGCGCCAGCGCGAGGCCCATGCACAGCCACACCAGCGCACGTTCGAGCGGACCGATCACCGCCTGCGGCACGGCCGAACGCAGGAAGGCCAGCCCCACCGTGCCCAGCAGCACCGGGCTGAGCATCAGGAAGGCCGCGCTCAGCGTCGGCTCGTCGCCGAGCGGCGTCTGGTGCAGGAGCCCGCTCAGGCAGGCCAGCGTCAGGATCATCGCGACCAGGTAGGCGCTGCACCAGCCCAGCGTCACGTCGCGGTGGATCGCCGCCTGCACGCCGACGTACAACAGCGCCAGCAGCGCCAGCCCGAAGTACGCGCCGATGAACAGCTGGGTCGCGCCCTGGCTTTGCAGCAGGTCGCGCGGACTGCGCAGCAGCGGCGCACCGCCCAGCGCCGCCGGGTGCTCCAGCCGCAGCAGCCAGGCGGTCGGCCGGGCCGCGTCGGCATGCAGCTGGAACACCGGCAGCGAGCCGCGCAGCGGCCACCGCGAGATCGGCGTCAGCACGCCGGTCGACTGCGGCGGCCCGATCCGCCCATCGGGCCCGACCGGGAACAGCTCGGCGCGCAGCAGCGTCGCGTGCGGCAGTTCGAGGAAGCCGTCGGCCTCGCTGCCGGCGCCGGCCTGCACGCTGAATCGCACCCAGGTGACGGCCGGCCAGCGGGCGCCGAACACCTCGTCCTCGGGCAACGCCTGCCAGCCGGCGTGCTCGGCCAGCACCGCCTGCGGCTCCTGGCGGCCGGTGGCGTCGATGCGGAACTCGGCCCCCTCGGCCAGGCTGCGTGCCGGGCCCGGCACGCCCAGCTGCAACGGCGGCGCCGCCCCCACCCACAACGGGGTGGCGGCCAGCAGCAGGCACAGCAGCAGGCGACGCAGGAACTCTGGCAAATCGGGACCCGGTAAGGCACGGCAGCGGCCGGACCAGCAGGGTGGGCTGGACCGGCGCGGGCCGCATTCTGGCGTTGTTATCGTCAGGATTCGCCCCATGCAACACAAGGGAAACCGACTGTTACGCTCTGCGTTTCCCTGCCGCGTCTCCCAACCGATACTTTGTTGCGACCATGAGCCCAGCCAACGCCCCCAACCTCGCCCTCTCCCCCATCGTTGCCGGCGCCTGGCGCATGGCCGACTGGGGCTGGGACGCCGCGAAACGCCTGCACTGGATCGAGCAGTGCATGGAGCTCGGCGTCACCAGCTTCGACCATGCCGACATCTACGGCGGCTACCAGGTCGAGACCCTGTTCGGGCAGGCGCTGGCGCTGAAGCCGTCGCTGCGCCAGCACATGCAGCTGGTCAGCAAGTGCGGCATCAAGCTGGTCGGCCAGGCGCGCCCGGAACACCGCATCAAGCAGTACGACACCTCGGCGGCGCACATCACGCACAGCGTCGAGAACTCGCTGCGCGCATTGCAGACCGACCACCTCGACCTGCTGCTGATCCACCGCCCCGATGCACTGATGGACGCCGACGAGGTGGCCGAGGCCTTCGCGGCGCTGCGCCAGGCCGGCAAGGTGCGGGCCTTCGGCGTCTCGAATTTCACGCCGGCGCAGTTCGAGCTGCTGAACAGCCGCATCGCGCTCGCGACCAACCAGGTCGAGCTGCACCCGCTGCACCTCGACCCGCTGCACGACGGCACGCTCGACCAGTGCCAGCAACTGCGCCTGCGGCCGATGATCTGGTCGCCGCTGGCCGGCGGCCGGCTGCTGACCGGCGGCGACGAGCGCACGCGCCGCGTGCAGGCGGTGCTGAACAGCGTCGCGCAGCGCCACGGCGTCAGCGCCGCGACCGTCGCCTATGCCTGGCTGCTGCGCCACCCGACCCGCCCGCATCCGCTGACCGGCTCGCAGCGCCTCGATGCCGTGCGCGAAGCGCTGGCGGCGCTGCAGCTGAAGATGGACTCGGCCACCTGGACCGAGATCTGGCAGGCCGGCAGCGGTCATGAAGTAGCTTGAGCGGGGTTCCCCAGGTGGTAGGCTCGCGCTGCCGCACCCCACCTCGCCCACCATCGACTCGATGACGCCAGCGTCGCCCCGCCTTACGCCCCACTGGTCGGTCGCCCTGGCGGGCACGGCCATCGCGTATGCGGTTGTCGGCTGGGCCGCACTGTGGCTGGCGATCCCGCCCAGCCTCGCCTCGCCGCTCTACCCCTCGGCCGGCATCGCGCTCGCGTGCGTGCTGGTCTACGGCTGGCGCGTGCTGCCCGGCGTCGCGCTCGGCGCCTTCGGCGTCAACCTGGCGCTGAGCCTCGAGCGCGGTGGGCCCAGCCTGGCCGGCGTGCTGGTCCCGGCCGCCATCGCGGCCGGCGCCACGCTGCAGGCCGCGCTCGGTGCCGCGCTGGTGCGCCGCTTCGTGCCGCAGCCCGCGACGCTGGGCGAGCCGCGCGACATCGCGGTGTTCTTCGGGCTCGGGGCGCTGGTCGCGACCCTCGCCAGCTGCAGCGTCGCGACGCTCGCGATCTGGCTGGCCGGCCAGCAGCCGCTGGGCGACCTGGCCTTCAGCTGGTGGACCTGGTGGGCCGGCGACGCGCTGGGCGTGCTGATCGGCACGCCGGTCGCGCTGACGCTGATCGGCCTGCCGCGCACTGAATGGCAGGCGCGGCGCAGCACGGTCGGCCTGACGCTGGCGGTCGCGACGGTGCTGATGGCGCTCGGCGTGCGCCAGGTCGCGCAGTGGGAAGACGCGCGCGTGCAGGCCGCCTTCGAGCGCGACGCGGTGCATGCGTCGTCCAACCTGGCGGCCCAGCTGCAGTACCCGCTGCATGCGCTCGAGGCGCTGCGCGGCGTGATGATCTCGTCGGAGGACGTCACGCGCGAAGAGATGCACCGCGCCGCGGCGGCATGGCTCGAGATCGGCGGCCACCTGCAGGCCCTCGGCTGGACCGAGCTGATGCCGCGCTCGCAGGTGCCTGCGTTCGAGGCCCGCGTGCAGGCCGCCGGGCTGCCCGGCTACCACGTGTTCGACCGCTTCGATTCCGGCTACACGCCGTCGCCCGACGACACCGTCGCGGCGATCCGCTACATCGAGCCGCAGGCGCCGAACGCCGCCGCGCTCGGCGTCAACACGCGCTCGATCGCGGCCGCCCGCGTGGCCATCGATTCGTCGGTGCGCACCGACCGGCCGGCCGCGAGCGCGGGCTTCCGCATCACGCAGGACAGCAACGGCAACCAGACCGGCGTGGTGATCTACCAGGCGATCTACAACGGCGCACCCACCACCGTCAGCGACCGCGTGGCGGCCGCGCGCGGCGTGGTCTTCGTCACGCTGCGCATGGGCGATGCGCTGCAGGCCTTCCGCAGCATGCTGCCGCACTACCTGGACGTCTGCATCGTCGACACCGACCCGATCGCCGAACGGCGGCGGCTGGCCGGGCCCACGGGCTGCGAGACGCAGTCGGCCGAGCTGGTGCACGTGCGCGCGCTGGCCTTCGCCGGGCGCCAATGGGACCTGCGCGTCACCTCGTCGCGCAGCGCGGTGCCGCACGTGCGCGAGCGCAACGCGCTGCTGTTCTCGCTGGTCGGGCTGCTGGCCACCTCGATGCTGGGCGCGCTGATGCTCACCGTGACCGGCCGCACCCGGCGCATCGAGGCGGCCGTCAGCGACCGCACCGCGGCGCTGCAGCGCGAGATCGCCGAGCGCCAGCGCACCGAGGCCGACCTGCGCGAGAGCGAGCAGCGCTTCCGCAACATCCTGAACCACGTGCCGATCGGCGTCGTCTACACCGACCTGCACGGCAACGTGAAGCAGGTCAATCCGCAGTACTGCAACCTGACCGGCTACAGCGCCGATGCACTGGTCGACATGAACGTCGCCGCGCTGACCCACCCGGACGACCGTGCGCAGGACCTGGAGATGAGCAGCCAGCTGCTGCGCGGCGAGATCCCGATGTACCGGCGCCAGGGCCGCTACGTGACGCGCGACGGGCGCCAGGTGTGGGTGCAGACCATCGTGACGCTGCTGCGCGACCTGCAGGGCCAGCCGCGGCGCATCGTCGGCGTGGTGGAAGACATCACCGAGCACCTGCGGCTGGCCGAGGCCGAGCGCGCGCGCGAGGTGGCCGAAGCGGCCAACCGCGCGAAGAGCGACTTCCTGTCGCGCATGAGCCACGAGCTGCGCACGCCGCTGAACGCGATGCTCGGCTTCGCGCAACTGCTGGAGCTGGACCAGAACCATCCGCTGCCGCTCGCGCAGCGGCCGTGGGTGACGCAGATCCAGAGCGCCGGCTGGCACCTGCTGGACATGATCAACGACGTGCTCGACCTGTCGCGCATCGAATCGGGCACGCTGAACCTGCAGGCCGAGACGCTGGACCTGCGCGACGCGGTGACGGCGGCGCTGGCGCTGGTCGAGCAGGATGCGCGGCGGCGCGGCATCATCATCAGCCAGGAACTCGCCGACAACGCCGCGCGCGTGACCGGCGACGCGACACGGGTCAAGCAGGTCCTGATCAACCTGCTGAGCAATGCGGTGAAGTACAACACCGAGGGTGGGCGCATCCACGTGGCGTCGCGCCGCGGCGCCGCGGGCAGCCAGCGCGACAGCGTCGAGCTGACCATCACCGACACCGGGCTGGGCATGACGCCGCAGCAGCTGTCGCAGCTGTTCCAGCCCTTCAACCGGCTCGGGCGCGAGCGTTCGTCGCTCGAAGGCACCGGCATCGGCCTGGTGATCAGCCAGCGGCTGGCCGAGCTGATGGGCGGCTCGGTGCGCGCGCGCAGCACGGCCGGCGAGGGCTCGTCGTTCATCCTGACGCTGCCGCGCGCCAACCCCGGCGACAGCGCGCCGGTCGGGCTGGACGAGATCGCGCCCGAGACCGGCAGCTACCACCAGCGCATCGTGCACTACGTCGAGGACAACGAGACCAACGTCGAGGTGATGCGCGGCATCCTGGCGCGCCGGCCGCAGGTGCAGTTCGACGTGTCGGTGACCGGGCTGGACGGGCTGGCCGCGATCCGCGCACGGCGCCCCGACCTGATCCTGCTCGACATGCACCTGCCCGACATCGACGGCATGGAGCTGCTGCGACACCTGAAGGCCGACCCCGGCACGGCCTCGATCCCGGTGGTCGTGGTGTCGGCCGACGCGCTGGCCAGCCAGATCGAGACCGCGCTGGCGGCCGGCGCGCGGCAGTACCTGACCAAGCCGGTCAGCGTGAGCCAGCTGCTCGGCGTCGTCGATGCAGTGTTGGACGACGCCGAAACGCGGTTTGGTTAGAAGCCCTGGGCCAGGCCCGAGTTGCGGCGCGGGTCATTGGCGCCGTAGAACCTGTTCTTGCCCACCGGCTTGCCGCCCAGCGACGGCGCCCCCACCAGGATTGCCGCCACGTGGTTGGCCGGCTGCGGGTTGCCCAGCTTGTGGCCCATGTCGACCAGGATCTTGCGGGTGTCGGGGCTCAGCGCGTTGACCTCGACGTTGGTCGTCTCCGGCAGCCACTGCTGGTGGAAGCGCGGCGCGTCGACCGCCTCCTGCACGTTCATGCCGTAGTCGATCACGTTCAGGATGGTGTGCACCACCACCGTGATGATGCGGCTGCCGCCGGGCGTGCCGACCACCATCACCGGCTTGCCGTCGCGCGAGACGATGGTCGGGCTCATCGAGCTCAGCGGGCGCTTGCCCGGGGCGATCGCGTTCGCCTCGCCCTGCACCAGGCCGTACATGTTGGGCACGCCGATCTTGGCGGTGAAGTCGTCCATCTCGTCGTTCAGGATCACGCCGGTCTTCGCGGCCGTGACCTTGGCGCCGAACCAGTCGTTCAGCGTGTAGGTCACCGACACCGCGTTGCCGTCCTTGTCGACGATCGAGTAGTGCGTGGTGTTGCTGCCTTCATGCGGCTCGACGCCCGGCTTGATGTCCTGCGAGACGCCGGCCTTGGCCGGGTCGATCGCCGCGCGGATCTTGCCGGCATAGCCCTTGTCGAGCAGCCGGTCGAGCGGGTTCTTGACGAAATCCGGGTCGCCCAGGTAGCTGTTGCGGTCGACGTAGGCGTGGCGCATCGCCTCGATCTGGTAATGCACCGATTGCGCCGAGCGGAAGCCCAGGTCCTTCAGCGGGTAGCCCTCGAGCACGTTCAGGATCTCGCAGATCACGACCCCGCCCGAGCTGGGCGGCGGGGCGGAAACGATGTGGTAGCCGCGGTAGTCGCATTCGACCGGCGCGAGCTCGCGGGTCTTGTACTGGTCGAGGTCGGCCTGCGTGAGGATGCCCTTGCCGGACTGGCTCGACGCGACGATGGCCGCGCCCACCGATCCCTGGTAGAAGCCGGCCTCGCCCTTCTGCGAGATCAGCCGCAGCGTCTTCGCCAGGTCCTTCTGCACCAGCTTCTGGCCGGGCGCGAAGGGCTGGCCCTTGTTCAGGAAGATCGCGCCGGACACCGGGTCCTTGCGGAAGTCCTCGGTCGCCGTCAGCAGCATGTCGACGTCGCCCTGGTCGAGCGTGAAGCCCTTGTCGGCGAAGGTGATGGCCGGGGCGATCAGCTGGGCGCGCTTCATCGTGCCGTACTTGGCGCGCGCCATCTCCAGGCCCGACACCGTGCCCGGCACGCCGACCGCCAGGTGGCCGGTGGTGCTCAGGCCCTTGACGACGTTGCCCGAGGCATCGAGGTACATGTTGGGCGTGGCGGCCAGCGGCGCCTTCTCGCGGAAGTCGAGGAAGGTCTTGCGGCCGTCGGCCAGCTGGATCGTCATGAAGCCGCCGCCGCCCAGGTTGCCGGCCGCGGGATACACCACCGCCAGCGCGTAACCCACCGCGACGGCCGCGTCGACCGCGTTGCCGCCCTTCTTCAGCACGTCGACCCCGACCTGGGTGGCCAAGCGCTGGGCCGTGACCACCATGCCGTTCTCGGCGGCGGCCGGCGCGATGGACGCCGCATGCACCGTCCAGCAACAGACAGTGACGGCGGTGGCAACGAAACTCTTCAGCAAGGGACGGGTCTGCATCGTGAAGTTCTCCTCGAAGGCACACAGGGTGGAACTGCGCAGGATAGTCCCAAAACCTTGCTGCCAGTGAGGCCGGGAACACGATTTGCCGCTTCGTTGTTGCAAGTATTTACTCACATAGAAGTCTGACGGATGTCTCCATCCGCGCCGTCAGCACTCTTTGTGGTCGAGTGCTAATATCAAGGGAACGAAAGGAAATTCAGCATGTCTGATGCTTCCATGACTCTCTCTCCACGCTCTACCGACACGGCCCTGGCCGTCCGCGATCCGTTCGCGATGGTGCCCTCGCTGGGCAACCTGGACGCCTACATGTCCGCCATCAACCGCATTCCGCTGCTGACGCACGACGAGGAAGTCTCGTTCGCGCGCCGGCTGCGCGAGCACGGTGACGTCGAAGCGGCCGGGAAGCTGGTGCTGTCGCACCTGCGGCTGGTCGCCTCGATCTCGCGCCAGTACCTGGGCTACGGGCTGCCGCACGGCGACCTGATCCAGGAAGGCAACGTCGGCCTGATGAAGGCCGTCAAGCGCTTCGACCCCGACCAGGGCGTGCGCCTGGTCAGCTACGCGATGCACTGGATCAAGGCCGAGATCCACGAATACATCCTGAAGAACTGGCGCATGGTCAAGGTCGCGACGACCAAGGCCCAGCGCAAGCTGTTCTTCAACCTGCGCTCGATGAAGCAGAGCATGAAGGAAGACGCGCTCGACGGCGCGACCCACCGTGCAACGCTGACGCAGAGCGAGATCGACCAGGTCGCGCAGCAGCTGAACGTCAAGCGCGAGGAAGTGCTCGAGATGGAAACGCGCCTGTCGGGCGGTGACGTCGCGCTCGAACCACAGGGCGACGACGGCGAGGAAAGCTACGCGCCGATCGCCTACCTGGCCGACGACAGCAGCGAGCCGACCCGCGTGATCGAGGCGCAGCGCCGCGACTGGCTGGCCGGCGACGGCATCGCCCAGGCGCTGGATGCGCTGGACGCCCGCAGCCGCCGCATCGTCGAGGAGCGTTGGCTGAAGGTGAACGACGACAGCTCGGGCGGCATGACGCTGCACGACCTGGCCGGCGAGTACGGCGTCAGCGCCGAGCGCATCCGCCAGATCGAGGTCGCGGCGATGAAGAAGATGCGCAAGGCGCTGTCCGACGCGGCCTGATCGTTCTGTGTCGCCAGCAAAGAAAGGGCCCCGCGGGGCCCTTTCGCTTTTTACGCGCTCGCCAGCAAGGCCTGCAGGTCGGACTTCAGCGCCTCGGTGCCGCTGCCGTAGCGCGTGAACAGCCGCAGCTTGCCGCTGGCGTCGAACACGTAGGACCCGGCAGTGTGGTCCATCGTGTAGCTGCCCTCGGTCTTGCCGGGCACCTTGGCATAGAACACCTTGAAGGACTTGGCGGCCGCGGCGGTCTGCTCCGGCGTGCCGCGCAGCGCGACGAAGCTCGGGTCGAAGCTGCCCATGTAGGCCTTCAGCACCTCGGGCGTGTCGCGCTCGGGGTCGATCGTGATGAAGACGCCCTGCACGCGCTCGCCGTCCTTGCCGAGTGCCTTCTTGACCTGCGCCAGCTCGGCCATCGTGGTCGGGCACACGTCGGGGCACTGCGTGTAGCCGAAGAACACCACCGTCAGCTTGCCCTTGAAGTCGGCGAGCGTGCGGGTCTTGCCGTCCTGGTCGGGCAGCGACAGGCCGCTGCCGTAGTCGGCACCGGTGATGTCGACCGCCTTGAAGGCCGGCGTCGACGACGCGGATGGCGGCAAACGATCGCAGGCCGCCAGGCCTGCGACCAGCAAGCCGGCAGCGCCGGCCCGCACGAGGACTCGTCTTTGGATCATCGCAGCAGCGGGTTCAGGTAGTGGTCCACCAGCAGCGCCGCAAACAGCAACGACAGGTGGAGGATGGAGAAGCGGAAGGTGCGGCGCGCCAGCGCGTCGGAGTACGAACGCCACAGCTGCCACGCGTAGCCCGTGAACAAGGCCCCCAGCACGACGGCCGCCGCCACGTAGATCACGCCGCTCATGCCGAACACGAACGGCAGCAGCGTGGCCGCGAACAGCACGAAGGTGTAGAGCAGCACCTGCAGGCGCGTGAACTCGCTGCCGTGCGTCACCGGCAGCATCGGCAGGCCGGAGCGGCGGTAGTCCTCGACGCGGTACAGCGCCAGCGCCCAGAAGTGCGGCGGCGTCCACAGGAAGATGATCAGGCACAGCATCAGCGCCTCCGGCCCGACCTCGCCGCGCATCGCGGCCCAGCCCAGCACCGGCGGCATCGCGCCCGACGCGCCGCCGATCACGATGTTCTGCGGCGTCATCGGCTTCAGCACCACGGTGTAGATCACCGCATAGCCGACGAAGGTGGCGAAGGTCAGCCACATCGTCAGCGGGTTCACCAGCCAGTAGAGGATGGCGCTGCCGGCCACGCACAGCACGGCCGAGAACAGAAGCGTCTGCGTGTTGGTCAGCTCGCCCTTGGCGGTCGGCCGCCATGCGGTGCGCGCCATCTTGGCGTCGATGTGCTGCTCGACGACGCAGTTGAAGGCCGCGGCGGCGGCCGCCACCAGCCAGATGCCGGCCGTGCCGGCCAGGGCGAGGCGCCAGTCCGGCACGCCCGGTACCGCGAGCAGCATGCCGATCACGGCGCAGAACACGATCAGCTGCACCACGCGCGGCTTCGTCAGCGCGTAGAACTGGCGCCAGCGCGAAGCGAACGAAGCCGTGGCGGCAGGGGTGGTCAAGGTGTTGGACATGGCAGGCGAACTGCTGATTTTACGAGGCGGGCCGCCAGGCCCCGGGCGCACGGGCACCGGCACGGGCGGACAAAACGTCCACATGCGCCTGCGCCAGCAGGCTCGCCAGCAGCGTGACCAGCGCCGCGGCGCCGCCGGTGTGCGCCAGTGCGGCCACCAGCGGCCAGCCGAGCACCACGTTGCCGAGGCCGCTGGCCAGCTGCCAGGCCGCCACCGCGGCGAAGCGCCCCGCCCAGCGCCGCAGCGCGGGCTCGCCGCTCGCGTGCAACCGCCAGGCCAGCAGCAGCAGTGCCGCGAGCGTCACGCCGGCGCCGATGCGGTGCACGACGTGGATCGCCGTCAGCGCCGCGAACGGCAGGTAGCCGCCGTCCTTGCCGGCGCCCAGCTCGCGCCAGATGGCGAAGCCGTGCTCGAAATCCATCGCCGGCCACCAGTGGCCCTGGCAGGTCGGGAAATCGGTGCAGGCCAGCACCGCGTAGTTGGTGCTGACCCAGCCGCCCAGCGTCACCTGCGCCAGGCTGATCGCGAGCACCATCCACACGCCACGGCGCAAGCCGGCGGGCAGGCGCAATGGCAGTTGCCCATCGGCCTGGCTCTGCACGGCCAACAGCATCAGCAGGCCGAGCCCGCCCAGCAGGTGCAGCGTGACGATGGCCGGGAACAGCTTCATCGTCACCGTCAGCGCGCCGAACGCGCCCTGCAGGCACACCCACAGCAGCGTCGCGCCGGCCCACCACGGCGACAACGCCGCGGCATCGCGCGCCTTGCGGCGCCACGAGGCGACCGCGATCGCGATGATCAGCACGCCGACCGAGCCGGCCAGGTAGCGGTGCACCATCTCGACCCAGGCCTTGCCGTGCGTGACCGGGCCGCTGGGCATCGCCGCCTGCGCCGCGTCGATATGGCCCTGCGCACCCAGCGGGCTCGCGTTGCCGTAGCAGCCCGGCCAGTCGGGGCAGCCGAGGCCCGAATCGCTGAGCCGCGTGTAGGCGCCGAACAGCACCAGGTCGAAGGTCAGGAACAGCGTCATCACCGTCAGCGCGCGCAGCCGCGTCGCCGGGTGCGCGCGGCGGTGGCGCAGCGCGATCCACACCAGCGGGCCGGTCGCGAGCAGCACTGCGACCAGCGCCATCGCGCCGACCGGGCTCAGGTCGTAGGCCGCCACGATGCTCATGCCGGACCGGTCAGCGCGCGGGCCGGCCGGGCTGGTCCCAGGAGGCCGAGGCGCGCAGCAGCTTCTCGATGTCGCGCTTCAGCTTCGCGGCATCGGGATCCGGCGGCACGCGCATCATCCATTGGCCCATCGGGTCGACCAGGTAGATGTGCTGCGACAGCGCCTGCCCGGGCGCCGGCGCGAGCCAGGCCGCGAGCGCGTCGCGCTGCACGCGCAGCACCGCGGCCGGCGTGCCGATGGAGATCGCCTGCATCACCTCGGGCCGCGGCGTGCGCTCGTCGGTGATCAGCCAGACCTTGTCGACACGCTCCTTCTCGCGCCCAAGCGACTCGCGGATCTGGCGCTGCAGGTAGAGGTATTTCTCGCAGGTCGCGTCGCAGGCGGCATCGGCGACGACCACCATCAGCCACTGGTCGCGCAATGCGCCCGCGGCCACCGGCTCGCCGCCGAGCGTGCGCAGCTTCAGGTCGTCGGGCATCGCGCGCGACGGCGTGATCAGCTCGCTGTAGTTGGTGCGGCCTTCCGGGCGGATGATGAAGTAGGTGACGTACGACGCGATCACCGGCGCGGCGCACACCGCCAGCACCAGCAGCATGCGCAGCCGGCCGGCCGCGGTGCGGCGCCCGTCGCCGGCCATCGCGGCGGGCGACGGCAGCGAATGCACGCTGAAGCTGACCGGAGTCAGGGGCTCAGGCATGGCGCCGGAGCCGGGGGCGGACGAGTTGGAACCAGACATACAGACCTGCCATCAATGCGCACATCGCGAACCACTGGAACGCGTACCCATAGTGCTTGTGGATGTCGACCGCCGGGGCGGGCCAGTGGCGCGCGAGGCCGTCGCCCGCCGCGGCGGGGGCGTCCAGCTGCTGCACCGACAGCGGCCGCAGCGCGACGCCGATCTCCCGCGAGAACGCCGCCAGTTCGAGATTCTGCCGGATGGTACCGGCGACACCGCCCGCGAAGTCGAACAGCCGTGCGGGAGGCGGGGCGATCAGGCCCCACACCTCGATCGGGCCCGGCGGCGTCGGCACCGCCGGCACGCGGGTGCGGTCGGCCATGTCGCGCGGCGCCCAGCCGCGCTGCACCAGCACCGCGTCGCCGCCGGCCAGCATCAGCGGCGTCACGACGAAGAAGCCGGGGCGGCCGTTCATCTGGCGGTTGTCGAGGAACACGGTGGCGCCGGGCCGCCATTCGCCCTGCAGGCGCACCGGGCGGTAGTGCTGCGCATCGGCCGCGGCCTCGGTCGTCGCGAGGGCGGCCGCATCGAGCGGCGGCAGGTGGGCCCGTTCGTCCAGCGCCGATTGCAGCGCCCGCTTCTGCGCGGCGCGATCGAGCTGCCACACGCCGAGCCGGGCGGTGATGCCCATGCCCAGCACGGTGGCGAGCAGCACGATCGCGGCGCGGGAGCGGGTGGAATAATCGTGGCCCATGAAATACCTGATCGGCGTCGCCTTCGTCTTCATCATCGGCGCGCTCGTGTTCGCCGGTGTCTTCATGATGCGCGACGGCCGCGACGGCAAGCCGAAGAGCGGGAACATGATGCGGGCGCTGGCGGTGCGCGTCGGCGTCTCGGTGCTCCTGTTCCTGGTCATCCTGTTCAGCTACTGGATGGGCTGGATCCATCCCACCGGCATCCGCACCTCGTAGCCCGGAGGCCAAGAAAAAGAGCGCCTCGCGGGGCGCTCTTGTTTCATCGGGCGTGGCTCAAAGCCAGTAGACAACGATGTAGAGCCCGAGCCACACCACGTCGACGAAGTGCCAGTACCAGGCCGCGCCCTCGAAGCCGAAGTGCTTCTGCGGCGTGAAGTGCCCGCGCTGCAAACGCAGCGTGATGAACAGCAGCATCAGCATGCCGACGAACACGTGGAAGCCGTGGAAGCCGGTCAGCATGAAGAAGGTCGAGCCATAGACGCCCGACGACAGCTTCAGGTTCAGCTCGGTGTAGGCATGGTGGTACTCGTAGCCCTGCAGCGTCAGGAACAGGATGCCCAGCAGCACCGTGACCCACATGAAGCCGATCGTCTTGGCGCGGTTGCCCGCGATCAGCGCATGGTGGGCGATCGTCAGCGTGACGCCCGAGGTCAGCAGCAGTGCGGTGTTGATGGTCGGGATCGGCCACGGCCCCATCGTGCTGAAGGGCTCGACCGTGCCGGCCGGCGACGCCGTCATGCCGACGCCCGAGCTCGGCCAGATGGCCTTGAAGTCGGGCCACAGGATGGCGTTGTCGAAGCTGCCCAGGTTGGGCACCGCATGCAGCCGGGCCCAGAACAGCGCGCCGAAGAAGGCGCCGAAGAACATCACCTCGGAGAAGATGAACCAGCTCATGCTCCAGCGGTACGAGATGTCGATGCGGTCGCTGTAGAGCCCGCCCTCGCTCTCGCCGATCGCGTCGCCGAACCACTGCTTCAGCACGAAGGCCCACCACAGCAGGCCGAACAGCACCAGGTACGCGGCCCAGCCGTGGCCGTTGACCCACTGGCCGGCGCCGAAGATCACCATCAGCAGGCCGGCCGAAGCCATGACCGGATGCCGCGAAGGCGCCGGAACGAAGTAGTGGGGCGCCTGGCCCGAATGCGTCGCTGACGACATGTTTTCTCCTGCTAGTCCGATCTGTTTCTCTTCTGCCAACTCTTCTGCGTTTCAGCCCCCAGAGGCCACGCCGCTGGACAACACCCACTGCACCAGCAGCACCAGCACGACCACGAACAGCGCGGCGCCGAGGACGCCCGCGATGACCAGGTGCACCGGGTTCAGCTGCTCCACATCCTTCTCGTAGTCGCCCGACTTGCGCACGCCGAAGAACGACCAGGCGACGGCCTTCATCGTCCCGAGGAACGAGCCGCGGCGCTTGACCGCGTCCTTCAGGCCATCGCTCATGAGCCGTCCTTCACGGGCGCAGTCTCCTTCGGCGCAGCCGCGACCTTGCCGCCCGCCACCTCGAAGAAGGTGTACGACAGCGTGATGGTCTTGACGTCCTTCGGCAGCTTCGGGTCGATCACGAACACCACCGGCCACTGCTTGGATTCGCCCGGCTTCAGCGTGTGCTCGCTGAAGCAGAAGCATTCGAGCTTGTTGAAGTGCGGCGAGGCCTGCTTGGGCGCATAGCTGGGGATCGCCTGCGCCGTCATCGTGCGGTCCTGCACGTTGCGGAACTCGTACATCACCGTGGCCAGCTCGCCCGGGTGCACGTCGATCGAGCGCTGCATCGACTTGAACTCCCACGGCCCGCGCGCGTTCGCATCGAACTCGACGGTGATGGTGCGGCTCGCGTCGACCTGCGTGTTCTTGTGCGTCGCGTCGGAGTTGCCGGGCACCGCCCGCTCGGACAGCGACAGCACGTTCACGCCCAGCACCTCGCAGATCGAGCGGTACATCGGCACCATCGCGTAGCCGAAGCCGACCATCGCGACCGCGACGACGGCGAGCTTGCCCGCCATGCGCCAGTTGTCGGTCTTCAGGCCGCGGTCGGGCTCGGGCTTGCGTTCGGGTTCGCGGTCAGGCGTCGACATGGTGCTGCCTCAGATCCCGAACAACGCGGCCTTGGCCATGAAGCCGACGAAGAAGACGATGGCCACCGAGGCCAGGATCCATCCCAGCCGGCGGTTGTTCTTCTTCTGCTCGGGCGTCATGTCAGCCGATCACCTTGGTGGCGGCGGCGTTCAGCTTCGGCGGATGCTCGAAGGTGTGGAACGGCGCCGGCGACGGCACTTCCCATTCGAGGCCCTCGGCGGCTTCCCACGGCTTCTGCGGAGCCGGCTCGCCCTTGCCGCGCATGCACGGCAGCACGATGAAGAGGAAGAAGTAGACCTGCATCAGCCCGAACCAGAATGCGCCGACCGAGGCAATCGCGTTGAAGTCGGCGAACTGCATCGGGTAGTCGGCATAGCGCCGCGGCATGCCGGCCAGCCCCAGGAAGTGCATCGGGAAGAACGTGAGGTTGAACGAGACCAGCGAGCCCCAGAAATGGATCTTGCCGCGCGTCTCGCTGTACATCACGCCGGTCCACTTCGGCGCCCAGTAGTAGAAGCCGGCGAACATCGCGTACAGCGAGCCGGCCACCAGCACGTAGTGGAAGTGCGCCACCACGTAGTAGGTGTCCTGCAGCTGGATGTCGACCGGCGCCATCGCGAGGATCA
>Ga0209758_1000326_pt1 | contig 90956 bp, 82 predicted proteins | sample AraplaMF_Col_mMF_FD_184258 | JGI IMG/M metagenome (GOLD analysis project Ga0209758, IMG submission 184258) | Arabidopsis root microbial communities from the University of North Carolina, USA - plate scrape MF_Col_mMF (SPAdes) (version 2) | ecosystem: Host-associated > Plants > Roots > Endosphere... | reverse complement strand
AAGAGCGGTCCCGAGACGAGAGACGCCGCCAGGTTGGGCGCCGCGAGGCGCTTTTTGTTCTGCGCCTTTCGGCGCCCGCCTCCCTCTTTGGAGGGAGAAGGAAAATGAAGGCGGCGCCCCGCGCCAGGCTTTTTCAGGGGCCGATGAATCACGTCTGTGGGGCTGTTTGAAAACCGAATCCGAAATTGAAACCGCGCCGGTGCAGCACGGGTTTCCCTCCCCGCCAGGGGAGGTTGGCCTCGCGTCAGCGAGGTCGGGTGGGGAGATGCATCAACAACGGAAGACTCGCGCACGTGGCAGCATCTCCCCACCCGACGCCTTCGGCGCCACCCTCCCCCTGCGGGCAGGGATGACACCGCCCGTGTCGATGGAGCGTCGTGACGAGTTGCTACAGCTTCTCCTGCAAAAACCGCATCAGCCGCGGCGCGAGGAATCCCGAAGAGCTGTTCGGCTCGTCGATCGGATCGCCGCCGAAGTAATGCGGCGCGCCCTGCACGATCGTAGTGCGAACGAAGAAGCCGGCCTGCTTCAGCGCCAGCACGAAGGCGTCGGTGTGCAGGCGGCGGTCGACCAGATCGTCCTCGGTGCCGACGCTCAGATGCACCGCGAGCTTGTTGTTGGCGGTGAGCGCGTGGCTGATCGGCGAGGCGTCGAAATAGAGCTGGCGGTTGTCGACCAGCGACGCGCCGAGGAACTTCTCGATGTTGTTGTTGCCGGGGCTCTGCAGATTGTAGGTCTGCCACATCTGCGCGAGGTCGTAGACGCCGTAGAGTCCGGCGAACACCTTCACCTCGGTGCTGACCTTGGCGAACTCGTCCTGCGGATAGCCATTGGCGAACAGCGGCGTGCGTCCGGCGAGCGAAGCGAGCGCCCCGATGTTGCCGCCGGCCGAGTGGCCGAAGATGCCGACGCGATCCTCGGCGAGGCCGAAGCTCTTGGCGTTGCCGCGCACGAACTGCACGGCGGCGAGCACGTCCTGCACCGCATGCGGAAACGTCTTCTGCCCGGTCTTGGCGAGTCGATAGGTCACCGCGAACAGCGCGACGCCGCGCGCCGCGAAATAACGTCCCCAATACTGGAACGCGCCGCGCGCGCCCTGCACCCAGCCGCCGCCGTGCACGCCGATCAGCACCGGATGCGGACCCGGCCGCTTCGGCAGATAAAGGTCGCCCCCGAGCGCAACGCTGTCATGCGTCGCATAGGTCAGGTTCGGTCTGATTTCGATTTCGGGCAGCTTTTCGGCGGTGTCCATTATGCTGTTCCTTGCATTCGAACGCGCAGGCGGACCGCGATCTTGAAACAGCGCCTGTGGTCATGCAATGGGATGGACAGGGAAGAAAAACATAACAAGATCGAGCGCAAGGGTGGGTGCATGTCCGTGGGTGCAGGGGCGATGACTTCGATCGCGGTCAACGGCACGACGATCGAGCTCACGGATCGGGGGCATGGCCGGCCGATCCTTTTTTTGCATCCGGGCATCGGCATCGATCCGGAGGCGCCGGTGCTCAAGGCGCTCGAGCGCGGCGGCCGCGTGATTGCGCCGTCGCATCCGGGCTTTGGGACCTCGCAACTGCCGAAAGGCATGAGCAGCGTCGATGACGTATCGTATTTCTATCTCGACCTGCTCGATCAGCTCGATCTCGACGACGTGCTGGTGATCGGCGCAGGCCTCGGCGGCTGGATCGCGGCCGAGATCGCCGTGAAGGACGCGTCGCGGTTTTCCGCGCTGGTGATGGCCAACGCGATCGGCGTGAAGATCGGCGACCGCGAGACCCGCGACATCGTCGACATCTGGTCGCTGATGCCGGACGAGTTCAACAAGCTCGCCTATCACGACCCGAAGAACGGCGAGCGCGACTACAAGACCCTGCCCGAGGCGGAGTCGCTTGCGGCGGCGCGCAACCGCGAGGCCTACGCACGGCTCGCCTGGTCGCCCTACATGCACAATCCGAAGCTCAAGAACCGGCTGCACCGCGTCGGTGTGCCGACATTGTTCCTGTGGGGCACCGCCGACCGGATCCTGAGCGAGACCTATGGCCGCGGCTATTGCGCGCTCATCCCCGACGCGCGCTTCGAGACCATCGAGCGCGCCGGACACTTCCCGCACATCGAGCAGCCCGACGAATTCGCCAGCCGTGCGCTCGGCTTTGCCGACGCGCAGCGGCAGGCGGCGCCGCGCTCGCGCCGCGCCTGAGGAGAAGAGGCTTAGGAGTTAAACCATGCAGGTCTATCACTTTACCGAGCAGCCCTACTTCCCGGCCTGGAACAATCACCAGGGTTCGCTGCGCGTGAACCTGCCGAATTCGGTGATGGACCCGAAGACCGCGGGCGACCTGTTCCATCGTTACTACGACGAATGGAAGCTCGCCGACGAGCTCGGTTTCAACATCATGGTCAACGAGCACCATCAGACCGCGACCTGCATGTCGTCGACCGTGATCGTGGGACTATCGGTGCTGGCGCGCGAGACCAAGAACGCGCGCCTTCTCGTGCTCGGCTATCCGATCGGCCACCGGCCCGATCCGCTGCGCTGCGCCGAGGAGCTCGCCACCATCGACGTGGTGTCGCGCGGCCGCCTCGACATGGGCTTCATCAAGGGCGTGCCCTACGAATTTCCGGCGTCGAACCAGAACCCGGTCGGCGTCATGGACCGGTTCTGGGAGTCGCACGACTTCATCCTCAAGGCGATGACGCACCAGGGCGAGCCGTTCAACTGGGAGGGCGAGCACTTTCACTACCGGCAGGTCAACATCTGGCCGCGGCCGGTGCAGGCGCCGCATCCGCCGGTGTGGACCACGACCGGCAGCACGACGCAGGCGAAGCTGCTCGGCGGCAAGGGCTACGTGATGGCGACGCTCGGCTCGGGCTACGCCACGCGGCCGCTGCAGGATGCCTATCGGGCAGGCTATGAGGCGAAGTGGAAGCGCCCCGCCCCGCCCGACCGTTTCGCCTATCTGGGCCTCGTCGCCACCGCGGCCACCGAGACCGAGGCGCGGCGCCGCGGCGAGCTGGTCGCGGGGTATCTGCGTTCATCTTCGATCGTGCATGTGCCGTTCCGGAATCCGCCGGGATTCCTGAGCGTTGACGACAACGCCAGGATGCTGCGCGGCATGACGCCGCCGCGGAGCTACACCAAGGACGGCCGCGTCATCAGCATGCATTCAGGCAGCGTGCAGGACCTGATCGACGCCGGCATCCTGTTCTGCGGCACACCCGATCAGGTCTACCAGCAGATCGTCGACTTCACGGAATATTGCGGCGGTTTGGGAAATTTGTTGATGATGGGACACGCCGGCTTTTTGAGCCACGAGGACACGGTCTCGAATCTGACGATCTTCGCGAAGGAAGTGATGCCGCGGCTCAAGGCCTACAAGCAGCCGGAGCCGCAAAGCGTTGCAGCGTAACGGCTTTCGAAACAACGTTGCGCAGCGAACACAGTCGCGATGATTTTTGCCTTGTCGTTTGACGCACGCGCTCGCCACAAATGAGTGCCGCAATAAGACAGCGAGTCGGAGATCGCTCTAACGACCGATTAAAGAATTCGGCTGCACCATCGCGCCATCACCAGCCGCGTATGTCCTGCTTTTGGGGTCGGTTCGGGGGACCACATGACCGACGTCAATACATTGCTGCAATCGGCCGCGCGGTGCCGCCGCATGGCGGCACGCTGCGCGAGCGAGGTTATTGCCAAGAAGTTCGAGGCGCTGGCGCGCGATTACGAGGAGCACGCGCGCCAGGTTGAGAGGAGCCAGCGCGGCGCCGACGTGAGCATCGTCGACGCCAAGACCGCGGCGGGAGGCCGCTGATCAGCGGCGGTCGCCGAGGCCGCGGTCCTTGATGATCGCGGCCCAGCGCGCCAGCTCGTCGCGGTACAAGCGCTCGGTCGCGGCGCCGTCGAGCGGCAGCGGCTCGAAGCCGCCGAGCTTCATCTTGCCCTGCGTCGCCGGATCGCTCGCCACCGCGAAGATCGCTTGCGCGATCTTGTCGCGGATCGGCTGCGGCATGCCGGGCGGCGCGAAGATCGCCTGCCAGTTGGTCTGGTCGATGCCGGGATAGCCTTCCTCCGCCATGGTCGGCACGTTCGGCGCGATGCCGAGCCGGTGCTTGCTCGCGACCGCGAGGAATTTCAGCTGCGGGCTCTCGATCTGCCCGGCCGCGACCGGCGAGCTCATCATGTGGGCGTCGATCGAGCCCGACAGCAGATCCGTGGTCGCCTGCGAGCCGGCCTTGTACTGGACGTGCTGCATGCTGATGCCGGTCTGCTGCATGAAGACCTCGCTGACCATGTGCGCGAGGCCGCCGTAGCCGGTGGCGCCGAAGTTGATCTTGCCGGGACGCGCCTTGGCGTAGGCGATGAACTCCTTCAGCGTCGACACCGGCACGTTCTTGTTGACCACGAACAGCGCCGACCACTCGGCGATGGTGGCGATCGGCACGTAGTCCTTCAGCGGATCGAACGGATAGTCCTTCTGCATCAGCGCCGGCGTGACGTTGGCGCCGAGCGAGCCGAGCAGCAGCGTGTAGCCGTCGGGCTTCGCCTTGATCGCCTCGCGGATGCCGATGACGCTGTTGCCGCCGGGCCTGTTGTCGACGATGACGGTCTGGCCGAACCGCGTACCGAGCGCTTCCGCCAGAATACGCGACACGATGTCGACCGAGCCGCCGGGCGCAAACGGCGCGATCACCGTGATCGGGCGCGACGGATATTGATCCTGCGCGCGCACCGGCGCGCCCAGGACCAAACAGACGAACAAAGCGAACGACAATCCCCGCAACATGCGTCGCACCACCATCAAGCCCGGGCGTATTTGCCGCGGTTGAAGAAGCGGTCTTTGTGATCGTCGGTGGCGGTCTCGCGGCTCGATTTGATCTCGCCTTGCTTGGCGATCATCGTCTTCACCGCGGGCCGCGCCGAGATGTCCTCGAACCAGCGCTTGAAGTTCGGCAGATTGTCGAGAGCGGCGCCTTGCGCCTGATGCTGACGCGTCCACGGGAAGGTCGCGATGTCCGCGATCGAATACTCCTTGCCGCCGAGATACTTCGTTTCGCCCAGCCGCTTGTTGAGGAGATCGTACAGTCGCAACATCTCGCTCTTGTAGCGGCTCAACGGATAGTCATTCGGCTTCGGCGCAAACAGGTTGAAATGCGTGAAGTTGCCGAACGCCGGCCCGATGCCGGAGACCTGGATCATCAGCCACTGGATGACCTCGTACTTGTGCGCCATGTCCTTCGGCATGAACTTGCCGGTCTTCTCGGCGAGATACATCAGGATCGCGCCGGACTCGAACACCGTGTAGGACTTGCCGCCCGGACCATCGTGATCGACGATCACCGGGATTTTCTTGTTCGGGTTGAGCATTTCGAACTCGGGCGTGTGCTGCTGGCTCGCCCAGACGTCCACGGGCTTGAAATTGTAGGGAAGCCCGCACTCCTCGAGCATGATGAAAACCTTCTGCACGTTCGGGCTGGTCAATCCGTAGAAGTCGATCATGATCCTCACCTATCGCTCTTCGCTGCCGCTCGTTTGGGCGGCTCCGCCGCCTGCGTCCGCGTGTCGCGGTTCCCGGCGCGTGGTGGCGAAACCTACAGCGTCGGAAGCGCTTCGACCACAGCCGCGAACGCATATGTTCCGCAGCCCGGAAAGCGGATCGACGCGCGCAGTTGACAGTCGCACACGCCCCTGAAAACCTCCGGCCGCGAGCGAAACGCGGGGGAACAAGAGACGGCGGTCGCTTGGGATGGAACGCAGGACCCTTCAATGCTCGTCGGCTGGTGTTCTCGGCTTGTTGCCGCAGCATCCGCGTGCCTTCTGGGTGCGCTGAGCGGCGCAGCAGTGGCGCAGGACGCGGTCGAGTCCTTCTACAAGGGCAAGCAGATCGCCATGGTGGTCGGCTCGTCGGCCGGCGGCGGCTACGACACCTATGCGCGGTTGCTCGCCCGCACGATGGGTGCGTCGATCCCCGGCAATCCCGTGATCGTGGTGCAGAACATGAGCGGCGCGGGATCGAACCGCGCAGCGGGTTACATCTATTCGGTCGCGCCCAAGGACGGCACCGCGATCGGCGCGATCTTTCCGGGCGCAGTGCTGCAGCCGCTGCTCAGCGAGCAGCAGGTCGCGCATGATCCGAGCAAGTTCGTCTATCTCGGCAGCGCCAACGACGACGTCTATGTCTGCTATGTGCGCAGCGACGCGCCGGTGAAGTCCTTCAAGGACATGCTGACGCACGAGCTGATCATCGGCGCCAGCAACCCGGGCGCCACGACCTACGATCTGCCGCTGCTTCTGAACAACATTCTCGGCACCAAGTTCAAGATCGTCACCGGCTATCCGGGCAGCCGCGAGATCACACTCGCCCTCGAACGCGGCGAGGTGCAGGGCGCCTGCGGCATCGGCTGGACCGGTATCGAGACCATGCATCCGGAATGGTTTGCGAAGGATACCATCCGCGTGCTGGTCCAGCTCAGCAACAAGGGCCACGACGACCTCAACAAGCGCGGCGTGCCGCGCGCCGCCGATCTCGCCCGCAGCGAAGACGACCGCAAGACCATCGAGCTCGTTTTCAGCCAGGGCCAGTTCGGCCGTCCCTACGTGATGCCGCCAGGTGTCCCGGCAGACCGAACGGCGGTGCTGCGCAAAGCATTTGTCACAGCGCTCAACGATAAGGCAATGCGCGCCGAAGCTGCAAAGATGCAGCTCGACATTGATCCTCTGCCGGGCGACGAGCTGCAAACACTGGTCGCAAGTCTCTATGCGACGCCGCGGCATCTGGTAGAACGGGCAAGGCAAGCGCTCTCGCCCAAAACTGCTGCGAAGCCCTAAAGCAACGACGGACGCACGCGTGATCAGAGTCGTCATCCAGGTGGAGAGTCACTGAGCCATGGAAGCTATCGGAGCAGACGCAGCTTTCATGGCCGCAGCGGCAGGCAAGGCGTTCCTGGCCCTGATCGAGCCGCATCGCCTGATGTTCCTGATGCTCGGCTGCGTGATGGGTCTCGTGCTCGGCATCGTGCCGGGCATCGGCGGGCTCGCCGGCACGGCGATGCTGCTGCCGTTCACCTTCGGCATGGACCCCTACTCGGCCTTCGCGCTGCTGCTTGGCCTCGGCGCCACCACGGCGACCGGCGATCCCATTCCGGCCATCCTGTTCGGCGTGCCCGGAGGTGCAGCCTCGGCGGCCACGGTCTTGGATGGATTCCCGATGGCGAAGCGCGGCGAAGCCGGCCGCGCGCTCTCCGCCGCATACATGTCGTCGCTGATGGGCGGCATCTTCGGCGCAATGCTGCTCGCGGTGTCGATCCCGATCCTGCGCCCGGTGATGCTCTATCTCGGCTCGCCGGAGCTCCTGGCGTTCTCCGTGCTCGGCATATCGATGGTCGCGGTGTTGTCCGGCAGCGCGCCGCTGCGCGGCGCCGCCGCCGGCTGCTTCGGCGTCATGATCGCGATGATCGGCTCCGACCCGCAGACCGGCACGCTGCGCTGGACCTTCGACAGTCTCTATCTTTGGGACGGCCTGCCGATCACGCCGGTGCTGCTCGGCCTGTTCGCGCTGCCCGAGCTCTGCGACCTCTTGATCGCCCGCGTCGCCATCGCCCACGGCGTCGACAAGAAGGACATCTTCAAAGGCCAGTGGCAGGGCGTGAAGGACTGCTTCGAGAACTGGTGGCTGATCATGCGCTGCTCCTGGATCGGCGGCGGCATCGGCTCGATCCCCGGCATCAGCGCCTCGGTGGTGGACTGGTTGGCCTACGGCCATGCGCTCAAGACCGAGAAGGGCGCGTCACTCACGTTCGGCAAAGGCGACGTGCGCGGCGTCATCGCCTCGGAAAGCTCCAACAACGCCAAGGAGGGCGGCGCGCTGGTGCCGACGCTCGCTTTCGGCGTGCCGGGCAGCGCCACCATGGCGATCCTGCTCGGCGCCTTCCTCATCCATGGGCTCGTGCCGGGCCCGGACATGCTGCACAAGAATCTCGACATCACCTACGCGATGGTGTGGTCGATCGCGCTCGCCAACATCCTCGGCGCCGGCGCCTGTTACGCCTTCAGCCCGCAATTCGCCAAGCTCGCCACGCTGCGCTACACGCTCATTCTCCCGGCGGTGCTGAGCGTCGTTTACATCGGCGCGTTCGAGGCCTCGCGCAGCTGGGGCGACCTGGTCGCGCTGCTGGTGTTCGGCGTGTTCGGCTGGCTGATGAAGCAGTTCAAATGGCCGCGGCCGCCGCTGGTGCTGGGCCTGGTGCTCGGCGATTCCATCGAGCGCTACATGTTCATCTCGATCGAGCGCTACGGCTATTCGTGGCTCAGCCGCCCCGTGGTCATCGTCCTGCTCGCGCTGGCGGTCGTCGGCCTGGTGCGGCCCTTCCTGAGCGATGTCCGCCGGCAGGGCGGCACCTGGAAGATGCTGACGAGCTTCCAGATGCCGCAGTTCAAGCCGCAGCATCTGTTCACGATGTTCTTCATCGCGATGGTCGGCACCATGGTGGTCGCCGCCCAGTCCTGGGCGTTCGCCGCCAAGCTCGTGCCGATGATCGTTGGCATCATCGCGCTGACCGTCTCGGGCCTCAGCCTGTTCAACGAGATGTGCCGCAAACCCGCGGCCGTTTCAGACGGCAGCCTGGCCGAGCAGGCGCAGGCCGAGGTCGAGCAGAAGATCCATATGGATCTGGAATCCGACACCGGCCATCTGCCGCTGCGCACCATCATCACGCGCTCGGCGCGGTTCTACGGCTACCTTTTGGGCTTCATGGCCTCGATGGCGGTGATCGGGCTCATTCCGACGGCCGCGATCTTCGTCGTGATCTTCATGCGGCTGGAAGGGCCCGAGCGCTGGAAGCTGATCATTCCGTATGTGACCGTGCTGATCGTCGGGATCTGGCTCGCCTTCGACAAATTCATGGCCCTGCCCTGGCCGCCGACCCTGCTCGGCTGGGCCTTCCCGTGGCTCAAGGTGATCCCCTCGGTCTAGCAGTAATTCCCACCTTGTGCGCCGCAGCGCCGGTGTTGCGTCCTCGCACCACCGGCCGAAAATGTTTGTTTTACGGGGACAATTCGCGATTTCGGCCGCAAAATACCGTCACACGTTTAGGTGGGCCGGTATCAAAGAAAAGTCGGGCCTGATAATTTAACCTAATCCGGCTGAAAATGGCTTGGCCGTGTACTGGCCGAGTAGCCGAACAGATGGGCCCCCGCCTGGAGCGGGGTTCGGGGAGAAATCCATGGGACATGCGCGGTTTGATCACCTGCTGGCGGGTACGGCGCTGGCTGCCGCTCTGGCGCTGACGGCCTCCGGTGGGGCTCTGGCCCAATCGGGCAAGACGCAGACCGCTGCAGCACCCGCGGCGACGAGTTCCGACGCGACGCCGTCCAAGGACACCAACGCCAAGGCCGCGGCCGCCAACAGCGAGCCCTTCGGCCCGGTGACCGGCGCAAAGACCAGCGCGGCCGACAGCGCCGTTGCCGAAAAGCTCAAGGAACAGATCGCCACCGGCAAGTTCGACCGCTTCTTCGGCGGCAAGAAGGAGCGCTCCCCGATCGAGTCCTTCTACTCCAGCCGCGACTTCGCTCCGCTCTGGATCGCCGACGGCGCCATGAGCGACCGCGCCAAGACCGCCGCTGCCTACCTGGCCGGCGTCGAGGCCGACGGCCTCGATCCGGCCGACTATCCGCTGCCGCAGATCAAGTCCGGCGCGGATGCCGAGGCGCTCGCCGAAGCCGAGATGCGGTTCACCGACGCGGTGCTGACCTACGCCAAGCACGCCCAGACCGGCCGGGTGCACTACACCCGCGTCTCCGCCGACATCCTCTACGACCTGGTGAAGCCCGAGGCGGCCGACGTGCTCGGCAAGATCGCCAAGGCGTCCGACGTCGCCGAGGCGCTCGACAGCTACAACCCGCCGCAGCCGCAATACAAGGCGCTGAAGGCCAAGCTCGCCGAGGCGCGCAAGGGCTCCGACGTCGAGAAGGCCATCATCCCGTCCGGTCCGGTGCTGAAATACGGCAAGGACAAGAAGGGCAACGAAGAGCTGATGTCCGACGCGCGCGTGCCCGCGCTGCGCGAGCGCTTCGGCATCAAGACCGACGGCAACACCAATTACGACAAGGAGCTGTCCGGCACGATCGCCAAGTTCCAGAAGGAGCACGGCATCTCGCCGACCGGCCAGCTCACGCAGGCGACGCTCGACGCCATCAACGGGCCGAAGCGCGAGAAGTCCGTCGACATCATCGTCGCCAACATGGAGCGCTGGCGCTGGATGCCGCGCGACCTCGGCAAGACCTACGTGATGGTCAACATCCCGGACTACACGCTGCGTGTCATGCGCGACGGCCAGCAGGTCTGGAAGACCAAGGTCGTGGTCGGCAAGCCGAACCTGCCGACGCCGCTGATCTCCGCGGAGATGAAGTTCATCACCGTCAACCCGACCTGGAACGTGCCGCCGTCGATCATCCAGAACGAGTACCTGCCGGCGCTGCAGCAGGACCCGCAGGCGATGGAGCGCATCGGCCTCAAGGTCGAGCAGAATCCGGACGGCACGGTGCGCATCTATCAGCCGCCGGGCGAGCGCAACGCGCTCGGCCGCATTCGCTTCAACTTCCCGAACAAGTTCCTGGTCTACCAGCACGACACGCCGGACAAGAACCTGTTCGCCCATGAGAAGCGTGCCTACAGCCACGGCTGCATGCGGGTCGAGAACCCGCTGAAATACGGCGAGGTGCTGCTGTCTCTGACGCTGCCGAACGAGCACTACACGGCCGAGCGGCTGCAGAAGATGTTCGGCGGCTCGGAGATCAACATCAACTTCCCGCACTTCCTGCCGGTGCACATCACCTACCAGTCGGCCTTCGTCGACGACGAGGGCAAGCTGCAGGTTCGCGACGACGTCTATGGCCGCGACCAGAAGCTGCTCGCGATCATGAAGGGCTCCGAGCGCAAGGTGGCGGACACAGCGATCGACCGGCCGAAGGGCTCGACCACCGCGCCGGTCAAGATGCCGGTCGGCACGTTCGGCAGCGGCGGCGGAATCTTCGGTGGCGGCCCGTCGTTCTTCGACCGGCTGTTCGGCCAGGCCGAGCCTGCGCCGAAGCCGAAGCCCCGGGGCAACAGCGACCGCCGCGCGCAGCGGTAAGCTCGAATACATCGAGACCATCACATCGGCCGCAGCCCACGCTGCGGCCGATTTGTTTTTAAGATCGGAAGAAATGAGCATGCGGTCCTGGGTCCTTCAGTAACGACTGCTGTGGCTCAATGAGCAAAACTGCCCTATAGCCGAAGGGCCGGAACGCGAAGGGGCAAGCTCATGGACATCGATCTGCCGGACGTCGTCGCCGAGGTCACGGCCGCCTTCAACCGCTACGAAAAGGCGCTGGTGACGAACGACGTCGCGGTGCTCGACGACACCTTCCGCGTCGATCCGCGCACCATCCGCTACGGCGGCCAGGAAATCCTCTATGGCTTCGACGAGATCGCTGCCTTCCGCGCGGCGCGCGCGCCGACCGGTCTCAACCGCACGACCGCCAAGACCGTCATCACCACCTATGGCCGCGACTTCGCCGTGGCCTCGACGCTGTTCTACCGCGACACCGCGCCCGGCAAGGTCGGCCGGCAGATGCAGAGCTGGGTGCGTTTTCCGGACGGCTGGCATGTGGTCGCGGCCCATGTCAGCGTGATCGACGAGAAGGACGTCTGGAAACCCTCATGACAGCGATCGATCCGCGCATCGTCGGAATCTGGCAGCTCAAGAGCACCGTCGGCCGCGACGACAATGGCAAGGAGCTACCGAAGCCCTACGGACCGCTCGCCATGGGCCTCGTCACCTTCCAGGCCGACGGCCGCATGATGGCGGTGCTGTGCGACGGCCGCGCCACGCTGGACGGCGAGGCGCGGCAGTTCATGTCCTACGCGGGCAACTACACGTTCGACGGCACGACGCTGTCGACCCGGGTCGATGCGTCCTCCGACGCCAGCCGCGTCGGCGGCGACCAGGTGCGCAGCGTGCGCTTCGAGAACGGCGCCATGGTGCTGGCGCCGCCGCGGCGGCTCTATGCCGGCGTGATGCAGCACCAGGAGCTGGTGTGGGAGCGGATCGGCTAGAGCCTTCCCACTTGCGAGGAAGCACACTCGCCCAACACCCACCGACCGTCACCCCCGCGCTTGACGCGGGGGTCCATGACCCTGCTTCGACAGCGGAAGTCTTACGTAAGACTGTCTTCAACCGCGTCCGCTCATGGATCGCCGGGTCAAGCCCGGCGATGACACCGCCTTGTTGCGCGTGATGCGAGCTTGCTGAAAAATGATCTAACGCTTGTCGCCGGCCGACTGCGCATCCAGCGCCGCAAGCACCTTCTCCGGCGTGAACGGCACCGTGTTCACGCTCGCCCCCGTCGCATCCTGGATCGCGTTGCCGATCGCCGCCGCAATGCCGAGCATGCCGGCTTCGCCGATGCCCTTCAGCCCGCCGGGGCCGCGGGCCAGGCGCTGCTCGGCGATGAAGCTCTCGAAGAGTTCCGGAATGTCGCGGTAGCGCGGCACCCGATAGGTCAGCGGCGTGGCGTTCTCCGGCGCATCGCCCTGGTAGCGCAGCTCCTCGAACATCGCCTGGGCAAAGGCCTGGATCGCCGCGCCCTCGACCTGGCCGTGACAGACCCGCTTGTTCAGCGCACGGCCCGGATCGGCGCCGACCACGAGCTTGTGCACCGTGACCTGCCCGGTGTCGCGGTCGACGCTCACCTCGGCGGCCGACCAGCACGGCATCCAGGAGAGATTGCGCGCGCCCATCGGGGCATCGGGAAAGTACGGCTCCTTGAAGCTGCCGCGGCCGATGAACTCCCAGCCGATGCCGCCGTAGTAGCGGCGGATCATCGGCTCGAGCGGATAAGACTCGTTGCCGCGCCGCACCTCCCAGCCGTCGAGCACGATCTCGCTCACGTCGCAGCCGAGCTCGCGCGCCGCGAACTCCTCGATCTGCCGCCGCACGTCGCGCGCCGCCTGCTCGACCGCAAGGCCGGTGACCAGCGTGCCGCAGCTCACATGGGTGCCGTTGTCCGGCGGGCTGTGGTCGGTGTCGACCGCCGCATAAGTGGCGCGAGCCAGCGGCAGGCCGAGCGCCTCGGTCGCGATCCGGCACATCGCCTCGGGCGCGCTCTGGCCGATCTCGACCAGCGCCGCCTGGACCATCACCTCGCCGCCCTGCGTCACGCGCACCAGCGCCTGGGCGTGATTGCCGGTGCCGCCGGCGTCCTTCACGCCGATCGCAAACCCGATGCCGTGGCCAGGGGCTCGCGGCTTGCGATAGCCGACGCGCTCGGCAGCCTCCTCGAGCCCGGCGGCAAGATCGCTGTCGACGCCGCTGTCGTTCGGCGCATAGGGCTCGCCGGGCTTCAGCAGGTTGCGCTCGCGGAACTGAAGCGGATCGTCGTTGAGACGGCGCGCGATCATGTCGATCTGCCGCTCGGACGCGAAGGTGCCTTGCGTGCCGCCGAAACCGCGGAACGAGCCCGACGACACCGTGGTGGTGCGCACGACACGCGCCTTGGCGTCGATGGCGCGCCAGCGATAGGAGCCGCCCATCCGGAACGCGCATTTGAGCGCGACAACCGCGGAGGCATCGGAATACGCGCCGCCGTCGAGGCTGATGTCGGCGCGGCGCGCCGTCAGCCGGCCCTCGGCATCGACGCCGGTGGTGAGCGTCAGGCGCCCCGGATGCTTCACCAGTGTGAGAAGACCTTCGTCCATCGAGAGGGCGAGCCGCACCGGCGCGCCGGCCTTGCGCGCCATCAGCGCGACCAGCGGCTCCATCTTGCAATAGGACTTGCCGCCGAAGCCCCCGCCCACCAAGGGGGTGTGGATACGGATGGCGTGAACGCCGATGCCGAAGATGCGCGCAATGTCGGCGCGCAGCACGAACGGGTCCTGGTTGCAGGACCACATTTCCAGGCGGTCGCCGCTCCAGCGCGCCACGTTCACATAGGGCTCGAGCAGGAAATGGTTGATACGGGTGATCGCAAACGTATCGGTGAAGACCTTGGCGGATTGATCGAGCCAGCGGTCGGTATCGCCGTGGCCGAACGAGCAGGCGTACAGCACGTTCGGCGCCGGATCGGCGACGCTGGTGCAACCCTTGCCGACCGGAAGCGCAATGCCGCGGGTGGGCTCGTCGAACAGCGTGACGGCGCCGGGCGCGAGCGCATCGTCGATGGTCATCAGCGCCGGCAGCGGCTCGTAGTCGACCTTGATGGCTTTAGCCGCCTTAAACGCCGTGGCTTCGTCGACCGCGACCACCGCGGCGACGGGATCGCCGACATAGCGGACGCGATCCGTCGCCATCACCGGCTGGTCGCGCAACGACACGCCGTAGAACGGATCGCGCAAGGCCGCCGCATCGGCGCCGGTGACGATGCAGACCACGCCTGGCATCTGTTCGGCGGCGCTGGTGTCGATGCCTCGGATGCGCGCATGCGGCAGCGGGCTGCGCAGCAGCTTGCCGTGCAGCATGTGCGGCAGCGTGAAGTCGAAGGTGTAGGCGGCGCCGCCCGTCACCTTGTTGCGGGCTTCGCCGAACGGCGCTTCGGGCGGTGTCTGGGGCGGCGGCACAGGCGCGTTCATGGCACGGCCTCGGCGGGTGCGGCGTGGATGGCGCGCTCGATAGCGTCGCGGATCGCCCGATAGCCGGTGCAGCGGCAGATGTTGCCGGCGAGCCAGTCGCGGATGGTGGCTTCGTCGGGCTGGGGCTCGCGCGCGAGCAGCACAGCGATCGAGAGGATCATGCCGGAGGTGCAGAAGCCGCACTGGAACGCGCCGCTGTCGAGAAACGCCTGCTGCACGCGATGGAGCGTGCCGGCTGCGGCGAGCCCTTCGATGGTGGTGATCGAGCGGCCGTCGACCGAGAACGCGAAGGTGTTGCAGGCCGAGACCGGCGCGCCATTGACGATCACGGTGCAGGCGCCGCACACGCCCTCGTCGCAGCCGACCTTGCAGCCGGTGAGCGCGAAATTGTCGCGCAGCAGATCGGCCAGCGTCACATTCGGCGCGACCGCGAGCTTGTGGGGCTTGCCGTTCAGCGTGAATGAGATCGCGACGTCGGTCACGGCTGCGACCCCAGTTTGATGAGCAGACGCCGGGTGAGCACTTCGATCATGCGGCGGCGATACGCGCCGCTGGCGAGACCGTCGGACATCGGTTCTGCAAAGGTGGCTGCTGCCTTCTTGGCAATGTCCGCGGCGTCGGCGCCGAGCGACGCAACGGGTACGCCCGCCAGCGGCAGCTCGGCCGCGGCCGGCTGCGCGGTGCAGCAGCCGACGGCGATCCGCGCGCTTTGAATTTTACCGCCTTCGAGGCTCGCGCCGAGATAGACCGAGATGATCGGATGCAGCGAACGATCGGCCAGCAGCCTTTGGCGCGGGGCGATCGGAATGCGGATGCGCTCCATCAGAAGATCGGCTGTGACGGCAGCAGCCCCCAGCGCCAGCAGCGCCGGGCCGGCGTCGTAATGCGGCATCGCCGACATCAGGTTGCCGCCGATGGTGCCGGCGTGCCGCACGCGCGGATTGGCGACGCCGCGCCAGATCGCCGGCCAGTCGGGCAGAACCTCCGCCAGCACCGGATCGCTGATGATCTCGGCATGGGTCGTCAGCGCGCCGACGGAGATCGCGTCACCGTCGCGGCGGATGCCGTGGAGCTCGCGCACGCCGGCCAGATGGATCACGCGGTCGACCGGCTCGCCGAGCTTCAGCCGGTCGATCAGGTCGATGCCGCCGGCCATCGCGACATTGCGGCCGGGCTCGGACAGCGCGCGGCATGCGGCGTCGAGGCTCGCCGGGCGGACCAGCTCGAACGGCGCGATATGCTTGCGGGAGCGCAGCCCTACCAGCATGCGCGGCACCATGCTTGCATCACTGTCGGCATGGACATCTCAACTCCCGGTGCTGATATCATGGCGTTTCGCAAAGAGGTCAGCAAGCCGCGTGCCAGTATGCGCAGGAGCCATAGGTAAATCAGAATGACCGACCGTCTCGGCCACCGCCTCAAGCTCGGCATCGTCGTCCCGTCGACCAACACCACGGTGCAGCCGGAAACCGACGACATGCGGCCGAAGGGCGTCACCAATCACATCGGCCGCATCCACATTCCCGACCTGCCGCTGACCAACGACTCCGAGTTCGAGCAGATCATGACGGCGATCGGCCCCGACCTCTATGGCGCGGTCGACCGCGTGATGTCGTGCAAGCCCACGCATCTGATCATGGCGATGTCGATCCCGACCTTCTGGGGCGGCATGGCCGGCGCGAAGGACCTGCAGGCGCGGCTGACCAAGCGCGCCGGCGTCGCGGTGTCGCTCGGCTCGCTCGCCTGCGCCGAGGCGCTGCGCCGGTACCCGAAGGTGCGCAGCATCGGCATCCTCACGCCCTATCAGCCGGTCGGCGACCGGCAGGTCGCGGGCTTCTTCGAGGAGAACGGCTGGAGCGTCGGCGCGGTGCACAGCCTGAAGCGGCCGAGCGAGGTGCTGATCAGCCACGCCACCACGGCGGACCTGCGCGACGGGCTGAAGACACTCGCGGCCAAGGGTGTGGATGCGATCGTCCAGGCCGGCACGGATCTGGCGATGGCCGATCTCGCCGGCGAGGCGGAGCGCTGGCTCGGCATTCCGGTGCTGGCGATCAACGTGGCGACCTACTGGGCGGCGCTGCGTGCCAACGGCGTCGAGGATCGGATCGAGGGCTTCGGCTCGCTGTTCGCCGAGCACTGAACGGGCTCGCTATATTCCGAGATAGGCTTGGCGGATCGCCGGATTGTCGGCGAGCGCCGCCGTGGTGCCGGTCATGCTGACGCGGCCGGTCTCGATGATCAGCGCGTGGCGGGCGATCTCGAACGCGGTCATGACGTCCTGCTCGACCAGGAGGATGGTGAGGCCGTTGCGGTTGATCTCGAGCAGCGCCTCGCCGAGCCGCTCGACGAGGCGCGGCGCGAGGCCAAGCGACAATTCGTCGATCATCAGGAGCTTGGGCCGTGACATGATCCCGCGGCCGATGGCGCACATCTGCTGCTCGCCGCCCGACAGCGTGGTGGCGTCCTGATTCCTGCGCTCGCGCAGGATCGGGAACAGCGTGAAGATGTATTCGAGGTCGCGCTTCACCTCGGCGGCGTCGTGGCGCAGATACGCGCCGAGCAGGAGATTGTCGTGCACGCTGAGGCCCCGGAACAGCCGGCGGCCTTCGGGCACGTGCGCGATGCCGCAGCCGAGAATCTGGTCGGCAGGTCGCGACGTGATGTCCTGGCCGTCAAAGGTGATGCGCCCGGCCGAAGCTGGCACCAGACCCGAGATGGTGCGGAGAAGCGTGGTCTTGCCGGCGCCGTTGGAGCCGACAATGCAGGTGATCTCGCCCGCCGCGACGGTGAGATTGATATCCCACAGCACGCGGACGTCGCCGTAGCCGGCGGCGAGATTTTCGACGGTCAGGATCGGCTCAGGCTTGTTAAGCTCAGCCATGGGCCACCTCCCCCTGCGCCGCCTCCACGCCAAACCGTTTGGCGAACTTCTCGCCGAGATAGGCCTCGACGACGCGCGGATCGCGCACCACCTGCTGGGCCGGGCCCTCGGCGATCAGCTGGCCGTGATGCAGCACCAGCACGCGCTGGGCGAGCGACAGCACGACCTTCATCAGGTGCTCGATCACCAGGATCGTCACGCCACGGTCGGCGATCTGGTGGATCAGGGCCAGCGCGCCGTCGATCTCGCCGGAGTTGAGGCCGGCATTGACCTCGTCGAGCATCAGCACCTTGGGGCTGGTCGCCATGCTTTTCGCAAGCTCCAGCCGCTTCCTTCCCGCCAGCGTCAGCGCCGACGCCGGCCGGTCCGCAAAGGCCGTGAGCCCAGTGAACTCGAGTTGCTCGCGCGCCACGCCCATCGCGGCTGCAACGCTCTCCTGCTTGCCGCCGAACAGCGCCGCAGCCGCGACGTTCTCCAGCACGCTCATGCGCGGAAACGGCTGCACGATCTGGAAGGTGCGGGCGAGACCGCGGCGCGCGGCCTCGAACGGCCGCTGTGCCGTGACGTCCGCGCCCTCGAAGCGGATGTGGCCCGAGGACGGCCGCAGCACGCCGGTGAGCAGATTGACCAGCGTGGTCTTGCCGGCGCCGTTCGGGCCGATCAGCGCGACGATCTCGCCCTGATTGAGCGCAAAGCTCAGGTCATCGATGGCGCGGATGCCGCCAAAGTTCCTGCTGACGCGCTCGGCAACCAGGATCGTCATGCGGCGGCCTTTCGCCGGCCGAACAGGCGCGCGCCGAGGCCGCGATAGGAGATCGCGAGCAGTCCGCCCGGCAGGAAGAAGATCAGGATGACGATCACGGCGCCGAGGATGGCGCGGTTGTAGTCGAGGAAATTGGCCCAGAACACCTCTTCGAGCAGCGTGAAAGCCGCGGTGCCGATCACCGGGCCGAGCACGGTGCCGGGCCCGCCGAGCAGGCACATCACCGGCACCTTGACGGTCATGATGATGGAGAACGAATCCGTCGGATCGATATAGCCGGTCCATGACGCGTAGGCCGCACCGACCGTGCCGCAGAACAGCGCCGACAGCGTGTAGGCGATCACCTTGTAGAGCGTGATGTTGACGCCGGCCATGTTGGCGGCATCCTCGTTCTGCTGGATGCAGCGCAGGCCGAAGCCGAGCCGGCTCCTATCGACGTAGACCGTGATCAGGAAGGTCACGATCATCAGCGTGACCATGACGATGAGGAAAATCCGCGCGACAGCGTTGGGTCCGCCGCTGAGCAGCGGCAGGTTCAGGCCATCACCGCCGCCGGTCAGGCTGCCCCACGAGGAAATCACCAGCCGCACGACCTCGACAACTGCGATCGAGCCGATCGCGAAATAGTGCCCGCGCAGCCGCAGGATGATCGCGCCGAGCGCCGCCGCGAACGCGCCGGTGGCCAGCGTCGCCACGCCCCAGGCCAGCACCATCGGAATGCCTGCGCGCTGCGCCAGCGCGCCCGCATAGCAGCCGAGCCCAAAGAACGCCGCGGTCGAGAACGACGGATAGCCGGCGAAGCCGCCGATGAAGTTCCAGGACAGCGTCAGCGCCGAATACATCGCGACGACGACGGCGAGCCGCACGATGTAGTTGCTGGCCCAGAACGGCGTCGAGGCGAGCGCCAGCACCCAAACCGCAAACAGGATGTATTGCAGCCGCCGGTCCATCACTCGTAGCCCTTGATGCCGGTGAGACCGGTCGGCTTCACCACCAGCAGCACCAGCATCAGCAGGAATCCGACCGTGATGGCGTGCTGCGGCCCGAAGAATTGCCCGGCGAAGCTTTCGATGATGCCCAGCACGATGCCGCCGACGAGGGCGCCCTGCACGCTGCCGAGCCCGCCGATGACGCAAATCACGAAGGCCTTGCCGAGATAGATGCCGGTGAGATTGGTGGTGACCGGATAGACCATCGCGAAGATCACGCCGGTGACGCCGGCCATCAGCGCCCCGATACCGAACGTGATGGCGTAAATCCTGTTGACCTTGATACCCATCAGCGCGGCCGCTGCGCTGTCCATGCGCACCGCGACGATGGCGCGGCCGACGCGCGAGCGCCGCATCACCACATAGAGCAGCCCGGTCAGCACCAGCGCCAGCACCATGCCGAGCATGCGGTCGAACGGAATCGCGATGCCGCCGATGACGGTGGCGCCGAGGTCGAGCGTCACGCGCCGCGGCGTCGCCGTATAATAGACCGTCATGAAATTGTAGAGGATGAGATCGAGGCCGAAGGTCAGCGTCATCGTCACCAGCACCGGCTGATGCACGACCTTGTTGATCACGAGAAGCTGGACCACATAGCCGAGCGCGTACATCAGGAGCGCGACGGCCGGCAGCGCGAGCAGCGGATGGATGCCGTAGCTGTGCCAGGCGAAGTAGGTGATGTAGCCGCCGAGCACGATCAGCGAGCCGTGCAGCATGTTGACGATGTTGAGCACGCCCCAGACCAGCGAGAAGCCGACCGCCAGGCAGGCGTACAGCGTGCCCAGCACGATGCCGTTGACCAGGGTTTGCAGTTGCCCCATCGCGTTCATGTGCCGCCCGCCCGGTGCATCACGCGGATCACTTCTCCTTCGATCATGAACTTGCCGCCCGCAAAAAACGTGCCCGCGGGCAACCGGACCCGCGGGCCGTGGGAATGTGTCGCAGTTACTTGAGCAGCATCAGATCGGCGTTCTTGATCTCGGCAGGGCCCAGCACCTTGATGGCCTTGTCCTGCACCTGGATGATGGGAAGCCCGCGCACCTGATTCATGCCGTTCGGGCTGAACTTGATCGGACCGTAGAAGGTGCTGATGTCGGTCGCAGCCAGCGCATCGCGAACCTTCTTCTTGTCGATCGAGCCGGCGCGCTCGACGGCGTTCTGGTAGAGGACGCCGGTCGCGGCGCATGAGGCGTGGACGTAGTCGGGGTCGGACTTCTCCTGGGCGACGAATTCCTTGACGAACTCCTCGGTGGTCGGCCATACGCCGACACCCTTGTAGCTCGTCGCGCTATGCCACCAGCTCGAGCTGGTGATGCCGTTGGCAAGGTTGCCGAGACCGTCGACATATTCCTTGTAGGCCGGGCCCGCGACCATGGTGATGAGCGGCGCCTTCACGCCGAGGTCCGCCATCTGCTTGCGCACCAGCACCAGATCCTGGGTGTAGCCCGTGACGTAGATCCAGTCCGGATTGGCGGCCTTTATCGCAGATAGTGACGACGAGTGATCCATCGTGCCGAGCGGATAGAGCTGCTCATAGGCCACGTTCAGGCCCGCGGCCTTGGCGGCGGCCGCGATGCCTTGCGCGGTCGCCTTCGGGAACACGTCGTCGCGGCCGAGCACCGCCACTGTCTTCAGCGTCGGCAGCTTTTCCTTGAAGAGCGCGATCATCGGAGCGAACAGGGCCGCGTTCGGCGACAGCGTGCCGAACAGGTAGCCGGAGTTCTGGTCGAACACCGATTCCGAGGACGCCGCGCAGGCGATGATCGGCACCTCGTAGCGCGCCGCGATGGTCGCGACGATCTTGGTGTGGCCCGAGCCGAACGGCGAGAACAGCACGTCGACCTTGTCGTCGGTGATCAGCTTCTCGGCGAGTTGCGCGGCGCGCTGGCCGTCCGACTGATAGTCGTATTGGACGAGCTGCACCTTCATCTTGGTGCCGCCGACATTAATGCCGCCCGCCGCATTGACCTTGTTGAGCCACATCTTGAACGTGACTTCCTGCTTCTTGGCTTCGTCGGAGACCGAGCCGGTCAACGCAAGCGGCGCTCCGATCTTGATATCTGCGGCGTGGGTCGCGGACGCGATCAGCGCGCCCGCCGCAACACCGGCGGCGAGAGTGAGCACACTGGAAAACTTGAGGGGAAACGACGGCATAACGGCCTCCGGGTTGAACACATACGGTCAAAGTCCGACGGAGGAGCGTGGATTGGGCTTAAGCCCAATCCCTCGAAATCCCCCTCGCCCCCGGCAGGGCTCGAAGCATGCTAGCGCACGCAACTGAAGCGCGTCGATGAAGATTTAGGCGAACACGTGTGCAGAATGAACATGAATGATGCAGCGCAGCGTGTGGAATCCTCTTTGGGCCGGAAGCGCTGGCGTTAAAGTAGCATTGTGCGGTGCATTTGCAGCACGGCCGCGACGGAGGCCTGAACTTTGAGCAAGACCGGGGTGGGCGTAAGGCTTCGCCGCAAGGAGGATGACCGCTTCCTGCACGGCCGCGGGCAATACATCGCGGACCTTCGTTTTGCGCGCATGCGCGAGGTGGCGTTCGTGCGGAGCCCGGTCGCTCATGCGCGGCTCAACGGTATCCGCATCCCCGACCCTCTCCGGTCTTCCGTGTTTACCGCCAAGGACTTGACCGGCGTCAGCAACATCCGCGCGGTGTCGTCCCTGCCGGGCTTCGGGGTCTCGGAGCAGCCGCCGCTCGCGGACGGAAAGCTCCGCCATGTCGGCGAGATCGTCGCGATGTGCGTCGCCGACACGCGTGCGGAAGCGGAAGACATCGCAGCGCAAGTGGTGCTCGAATACGACGAGCTGCCGGCCGTGGTCGACATGCTGAAGGCCATGCAGCCGGACAGCGCGCAAGTCCACGACACCATCAAGCGCAACATCTTTCTCGAGGTCGGCTACGACGGACCGGTGGAGGCGGCTTCCAGGAGCGCGCCGGTGAAGGTGACGCGTGAATTCCGCACCGCGCGCCAGGTGATGTCGCCGATCGAGTGCCGCGGCTTCGTTGCCGTCTGGGAACCCGGCCAAAAGCAACTGACACTGCATGGCGCCACGCAGTTTCCGCACGTGGTGCGCACCGGCCTGGCGCAGGTGCTGGGAATCCCTGAGCTTCAGATCCGCGTCATCTCGTCCGATGTCGGCGGCGGCTTCGGCTACAAGGCGATCCTGGCCGGCGAGGAGATCTGCCTGTGCTGGCTCGCGATGCAGCTGAATCAACCGGTGCGCTGGCTCGAAGATCGCCGCGAGCAGCTCATCGCCAACGCCAATTGCCGCGAGCACCACTACGCCATCACGTGCTACACCGACCAGAACGGCAAGTTCATCGCCTTCGACGCCAAGGCCGCGGTCGATTCCGGCGCCTACTCGGCCTATCCGTTCACCTCCGCAATCGAGCCGTCGCAGGTCGCGGCGATCCTGCCCGGCCCCTACGACATCCCGGTCTATCGCTGCAAATCGGTCGGCGTCGTCACCAACAAATGTCCGCAGCTGCCCTATCGCGGCGTGGCGCGGCCGAACGTCTGCTACGCCATGGAGCTGACGCTCGACGCGGTGGCGCGGCAGATCGGCAAGGAGCCCTACGAGGTGCGGCTCGCGAACCTGCCGCGCGCCGACCAGATGCCGTTCGACAACGTCACCGACAAGCACTTCGACAGCGGCGACTATCCGGCGCTTTTAAACAAGGCGGTCGAGGCGATCGACGTTCCGGGCGTGCGCGCCCGGCAGAAGCGCGGCGAGCCCGATGGCCGGCTCATTGGACTGGGCATCTCGATCTTCTCGGAGCAGACCGGCCACGGCACCACCGCCGACGGCAAGCGCCGTGTGTTCTACGAGCAGACTTTCGCGCGCATCACGCCGGATGGCCGGCTCGAGGTGCGCAGCGGCATCCAGGCGATCGGCCAGGGGCTGGAAACCACGCTGGCGCAGATCGCCAGCGAGTGTCTGGGCGTCGATACGGCGAACATCGTGGTCCGGCTCGGCGACACCGAAATCTCGCCCTACTCCAGTGGCGCCTGGGGCTCCCGCAGCATCGTCTGGGCCGGCGGCTCGACGGCGCGCGCTTGCAAGGAGCTGGCGAAACGCGTCGCCGTGATCGGTGCTGCCATGCTGCAGACCGACGTCAATTCGGTGCAGGTGCGCGACGGCGGCGTTTACGGTCCGCGCGGCAATGTCTCGCTCGCCGATATCGCGCGCGCCTATTATCTCACGCCGGCCGACCTGCCGGGCGACATCGACGCGCATGGCCTCGAAGTTACCGGCGGCTACGCGCCGGGGCGGCTCACCGGCGTGCACACCGGCTCGGCCCACGCCACGGTGGTCGCGGTCGATCCCGACACCGGCGGCGTTGAAATCCTCGATTACGTGGTGGTCGAGGACGCCGGCGTGCTGATCAACCCGATGATCGTCGACGGGCAAATCCATGGCGGCACCGCGCAGGGCATCGGCGCCGCGCTGTTCGAGGAGATGCCGTTCGACACGCAGGGCCAGCCGCTCGCCTCGACGCTCGCCGATTACCTGCTGCCGGGCAGCGCCGAGATGCCGGATGTGCGCGTGTTCCACATGGAGACGCCGTCGCCCTACACCGAGTTCGGTCAGAAGGGCGTCGGCGAAGGCGGCGCGATCGGGCCCGGCGCCGCGGTCGCCAACGCGGTCAACGATGCGCTGTCGAAGCTTGGCGTCGAGATCTGCGAAATCCCGATCACACCGCGGCGCATTCTCGAAGCGATCGCCAGAACGAAACCCGCGGCGTAGGCCGCCACCCACCAGGCATCCCGTATGGCCGACGATATTGCATTGGAGAGCGACGTTCTGGTGGTCGGCGGCGGCGGCGCTGGAATGTTCGCCGCGGTCGCGGCCGCGCGCAACGGCGCACGCGTGATCCTGATCGACAAGAACGTGGTCGGCCGCGGCGGCGCGACCATCATGGCGCAGATGACCTGCGCGTCTGCGCTGGGTGAATCCGAACCGGACAATCCGGAGCTGCATCTTGAGGACACGCTCAGCGCCGGGCGCGGGCTGTGCAATGAGAAGCTCGCGACGCTGCTGTGCGAAGGCAGTCCCAAGCGAATTCGCGAGCTCGAAGGCTGGAAAGTCAACTGGGCGCGCAGCGACGACGGCAAGATCAACCAGGTCAAGGCGCCGGGCCATAGCCGCAAGCGCTGCGTCTATGTCGACTTCCTCAGCACGGGCGCGGCGATCTGCGCGGCGCTGCGCAACAAGACCAGCCGCGACGCAGCGATCCGCCGGCTGAGCAACGTCACGATCACAGATATTGTTGTGCGCGACGGCGAGGTTGCAGGCGCGGTCGGCATCGACGTGCCGACCTCGGCGCCGGTGAAGATCAAATGCAGCGCCGTGATCCTGTGCACCGGCGGCATGACCAAGATGTTCCAGCGCACCACCGCGTCGAACAATCTGGCCGGCGAGGGCGTAGGCCTCGCGCTGCGCAGCGGCGCCCGCGTGATCGACATCGAGTTCCTGCAATTCTATCCCAACGGACACCTGGCGCCGCGCATGGTCGGGCTGGACCCGACCACCTGGGAGCCGACGCGGGTCAAGCTCGGTGGGCGGCTGCTGAACGGGCTAGGCGAGGAATTCCTGCACCGCTATGGCGAAGAGGACGGCGGCTCCTACGACACCGCGCGCGATATCCTGACCACCGCGATCTACAAGGAGGTCGAGGCCGGACGCGGCTCGCCGCACGGCGGCGTTTACCTGTCGTTCCAGCACATCGACGAGCAGAAGCTCAAGGACGCGCTCGGGCCGGTGACCGAGATCTTCGCGCGCAACAACATCAATCTGACCAAGCAGCCGGTCGAGATCTTCCCGATCGCGCATTACCAGATGGGCGGCGTCGAGGTGGGCACCGACATGGCGTCGACCCTGCCTGGCCTGTACGCGGCAGGCGAGATCGCGGGCGGCGCGAACGGGGCGAACCGGCTGTCCGGCAACGCGCTGCCGGAGGCGCTGGTGTTTGGCGAACGCGCCGGCGAAAGCGCCGCGAAGTATGCCGCGCGCAACAAAGCCTCGCGCTGGGACGACAAGGCCGCGCAGCCGCACCTCGAGCTCATCCGCAAGGTGTCGGGGCGCAACATCAGCGGCACGCGATCGCCCGGGCAGCTGATGGCCGAGGTCAAGGCGCTGATGTGGGGGAAGGTCGGCGCCTTCCGCAACGCGGCCGATCTTGAGGCCGCGCGCCACCGCATCCGCGCCATGCGGCAGAGTGAGCTCGACGAGCTGTCGATTGCGCCGGAAGCCGATTTCAACACCAGCGTGGTGGAGTGGTTCGAGCTGCGCAACGGCCTCCTGGCCGCCGAAGCGGTCGCTGCTGCCGCATTGAACCGGCAGGAAAGTCGCGGCGCGCACCAGCGCGACGACTTTCCGAAGGCGGACGAGCGCTTCCTTGCCAACCAGCGCCTGACGCTCGAAGGCGGCGAGATCGTTTCGGCATTCAAGCGGGTGGGCGCATGACGCCAGGCAGCCCCACGCCCACCAAGACGGCGCGGCTGCGCATCTGGCGCGGCACCGACCGCGAGCACGGCCGCTACGAGGAATTCAGCGTGGCGTTCGAGGACGGCGACTCGGTGCTGGACGGCCTCGTCCGCATCCGGCTCAACGACGATCCGGGCCTCGCAGTGCGCTTCAGCTGCTTCAACGCCAATGTCTGCAAGGAATGCACGATGCTGATCGACGGCAACGTTGAATATGCCTGCATCGCCAAGCTCCATGAGCGGGTGATCCAGCTCGATCCATTGCCGAACGTGCCGGTGATCCGCGATCTCGTCACCAACACGCTGGCGCGCAAGGAACGGTTCTGATGCCAGAGGGGCAACGATGAAACCTGTCGCGTTCGATTACGAGCGACCGACCACGCTGGCGGATGCCGCGCTGCTGCTCGGCCAGGCCAATGGATTTTCCAAGGTGCTGGCGGGCGGGCAATCGCTCGGGCCGATGCTTAACCTGCGCCTCGCCCAGCCCGATCTGCTGGTCGACATCACCTCGATCGCCGAGCTGACCGCGATCAGCGAGACCGCGGATCACCTCGAGATCGGCGCCTGCATCACCCACGCCAACATCGAGGACGGCCGCGTTCCCGATCATTTCGCCGGCCTGATGCAGCGCGTTGCCGGGCGCATCGCCTATCGCGCGGTGCGCAACCGCGGCACCATCGGCGGCAGCCTCGCGCATGCCGATCCGGCGGCGGACTGGCTGTCGGCGCTGTCGCTATTGGGCGCCGAGGCTGTCGTCTGGACGCCGCAAGGGAGCCGCTCCGTCCCGGTCGGTGAGCTTGCGCTGTCGTCGTTCACCACGGTGCTCAAGCCGCAGGAACTGATCCGTGCCGTCCGTGTGCCGAGGCTTTCGGTCGGCGCGCGCTGGGGCTTCTACAAGTTCAGCCAGAAGGCGGGCGAATTCGCCCACTGCATCGGCGGCGTGCTGCACGATCCGGCGCGCGGCCGGTTCCGCGCCGTGATCGGCGCGATCGAGACCGCGCCTATCGTCATTGCCGATGCAACCTCGCTGTTCGGTGGAAAGTTCGGGCCAGGCATTGCCGACCGCCTGGATCAAAGCGCGGTGGTTCAGCTTCTCGACGGAAAGAACGTGACCGACGAATACATCCGAAGCCTCGCCCTCGTCGCGCTGAAGCGGGCGGCCAACCAGGCGAGCGCGTCGTGAAAGCACTCTCGCTCACCATCAACGGCCGCAGCATCCAGGCGCAGGTCGAGCCGCGACTGAACCTCGTCGATTTCCTGCGCGAGCATCAGGCGCTGACCGCGACGCATATCGGCTGCGAGCACGGCGTCTGCGGCGCCTGCACGGTCTGGATCGATGGCGCCCCGGCGCGCTCCTGCATCACCTTCGCGGCGGCCGCCAACGGCGCCGAAGTCACCACGCTGGAGGGTTTCGAGAAGGACCCGGTGATGGGGCTCCTGCGCGAGGCCTTCGCCGACAATCACGGCCTGCAATGCGGCTTCTGTACCCCCGGCATGCTGATGACGGCGCGTGACATCATCACGCGGCTGCCGGATGCCGACGAGAAGCGCATCCGTTTGGAGCTGTCCGGCAATCTCTGCCGCTGCACCGGCTATGTCGGCATCGTCAAAGCGATCCAGAGTGCGCAGGCTGCGGCGAAGGCTGCGGGCTATACGAAAGCCGCAGCGAATGGCCGGATCGGTCCGGTCGGTTCGCATCGCCCAGCCACGCCGCAGGATTTTTCGCAGCGGCCGGTTTCAAGCGCGGCCAAGCCCGCGGCTTCGGCGCCCTCGCCTGCCGAGAACTTCGACGCCATCGACTGGGCGTCGGTCGAGCGCGAAGGCGTCGAGCTGCGCCAGTCGTTCACGGTGCCCTTCCCGCGCGATCAGGTCTGGCGCTTCTTCGCCGATCTCGATCAGGTGACGCGCTGCATGCCCGGCGCGCGTCTGACCAAGCCGATGCAAGGCAGCCGCGCCGAGGGCGAGGTCAACGTCAAGATCGGTCCCATCGTGAGCGCGTTTCACGGCGTGCTGGACGTGGCGCGCGACGACAATCAATTCCGCGGCACCGTCCGCGGCGCAGGCCGCGACGCCAAGAGCCCATCGAGTGCGCGCGCCATCATCACTTACGTCGTGCAGTCGACCGGCGCGTCGGCGTCGCAGGTCGATGTCTCGGTCAAGTTCCTGCTGTCCGGGGCGCTGGCGCAGTTCAGCCGCTCGGGGCTGGTCAAGGATGTCGCAGACCATCTGACCCGCGTGTTCGCGCAAAACCTTGAAGCCCGGCTGTCCGGCCGGCCGGTCGCGGCCGAGGCCGCCGGCACGCTCGATGCCGCCGCCATTGCGCGGTCGGCGCTCTGGGCCCGGATTGCCGGATTTTTCCGCAGGTTCTGGAACGGCTGATCGCCATGCGGATTTCGCAAACCAATGCCCTGCATTCAGGCACTACCTGCATCGTGCGATGCTGGAAAAGGCCGGATGCCCTCCCGTATAATTCATCAACCCATCAGCACCGCTGAGACGGAGACCCGACCATGTCCGACAACCGACCCTATGACGTGCTGCTGCGCGGCGGCCACGTCATCGATCCCGCTTCGAGCATCAACGGCGTGATGGATGTCGCGGTGCGCGACGGCAAGATCGCCGCCGTGCAGAAGGACATCCTGCCCACGAGCGCCAAGGAGACCATCGACGTCCGCGGACGCATCGTCATTCCCGGCATGATCGACACTCACGCGCACGTCTATCGCTATGTCAGCGGCCGCTTCGGCATGGACCCCGACCTGGTCGGCGTGCAGTCCGGCGTGACCACGGTGATCGATCAGGGCGGCCCGTCCTGCATGACGCTGCCGGGCTTCCGGGAATTCATCGCCAAGACAGCCAAGACCCGCGTCTACGCCTTCCTGTCGTCCTATCTGGTCGGCGGCCTCGAAGGCCATCTCTATCCGACCCTCTACAGCCCGGACGGCATCAACATCGCGGCCACGGTCGACGCCGCCAAGTCCAATCTCGATCTGGTGCGCGGCATCAAGGGCCACGCCGAGATCGGCGGTTTCGCGCGCTGGGGCATCAAGGTGCTGCAGATGTCGGCCGAGATCGGCCGCAAGACCAACCTGCCGGTCTATGTGCACTTCGGCCAGCTCTGGGGCCTGCCAAAGAGCGGCGCCAACGGCGAGGACGCCGATACGATTCTCGAGCGCGTCATTCCGGAGCTTCGCCCCGGCGACATCCTGGCGCATCCGTTCACGCGGCATCCCGGCGGCTTCGTCAACCGCGAGGGCCAGGTGCATGAGGTGATCAAGGCAGCGCTGGACCACGGCCTGAAGGTCGATGTCGGCCACGGCAGCCACTTCTCCTATCGCTTGGCGCGCAAGGCGCTCGACGCCGGCATCGTGCCCGACACGCTCGGCGCGGACATGCACGGCTACAACACCCATGTGCCGCCGCCGCCCGGCACGCCCGCCGAGCACGCCGACGACGAGGCCAATCCGTTCTTCGGCCAGGCCAAGTTCAGCCTCTCGCAGGCGATGAGCTCGATGCTGGCGCTGGGGCTGACGCTGGAGCAGGTGGTGCCGATGGTGACCACCAACGCCGCAGCGATGATCGGCAAGCAAGACGAGATCGGCACGCTGAAGCCCGGCGTCGACGCCGACGTGTCGGTGCTCGCCGACCAGCGCGGCAAGTTCCTGCTGCGCGACAACGAGAAGAATCAGGTGGTGGCCGAGCGCCTGCTGCAGCCGCTGTTCTGCCTGCGGGCAGGCAAGCGCCACGACGCCACGGCCTCGATCCTGCCGGAGGCGATTGCGGCCTAACCGTCGGGAATCGAAGGAATAAAAGCGGGCGCGCGGAGCAATCGCGCGCCCGTTTCGTTTGGGCAAATGACCGGCCATGGCGGGGCCAAATGCCGCGAGGCTCGCCAAGCCCCGGAACTGGCATACTCTTCGTCGCGGCAAAGAACTTGCTTCTGACCTCGCCAAGAATGGGATGGAGGTTGCCATGAAGTTTCTGGGACGGCTGCTGCTGACGCTCGGCCTGATCGCACTGCCGGGCGCGCTTCACGCGCAGGATTGGCCGGATCGGCCCATCACGCTGCTGGTGCCCTATGCGCCCGGCGGCTACACCGACCTGGTCGCGCGGCTGACCGCCCGCTACATGGAAAAGGCGCTGGGCAAGCCGGTGATCGTCGAAAGCCGCGCGGGTGCCGGCGGCATCGTCGGAACCCAGGCGGTCGTCAGCGCGGCGCCCGACGGCTACACCTTCTGCGTCTGCAGCATCGGCGCGATCTCGATCGCGTCCTTTGCGCAGAAGATCCCCTACGACCCGGTGAAGGACCTGGCTCCGGTCGGGATCGTCAGCACCATCGTGCAGGCGGTGATCGTCAAGAAGGACCTGCCGGTCAAATCCATGGCCGAGCTTGTCGCCCATGCCAAGGCGAATCCCGGCAAGCTGAATTACGGCTCGAGCGGCGTCGGTGGCCTCACGCATTATTCGGTGGAGCTGTTCGAGGCCCGCACCGGCACCCACGTGGTGCACATTCCGTTCAAGGGCGGCGCGCCTTCGACGGCCGCCGTGATATCCGGCGATGTCGATTTCTCCTTCGCCAACATGACCGATGCGCTGCCGCAGATCGAAGCCGGCACTGTGCGGGGCATCGGCGTCACGTCGCTGGAGCGCAGCCCCTATCTGCCCAACGTGCCTACGCTGCATGAGACTGTGGCGCCGAACTTCCTGGTCGAGACCTGGAACGCCATCATGGCGCCGGCGAAGACGCCGGACGCCATCGTCAACAAGCTGTCCGACGTGCTGCTCAAGATGGCCGACGATCCGGAGATCAAGGAGCAGATGCGCAAGGCCGGCGCCAGCACGGTGAAGAGCACGCCCGCCCAGTTCCGCGATCAGATCGCGGCGGAGATGGCGCAGTGGAAGCCGCTGGTCGCGGAGATCGTGGCGAAGGAAGCCGCGAAGGAGAAGGCGCAGGCGGCGAAGTAAGGCACGCTGGGTCCCACGAACGTCATTCCGGACGCCGCGAAGCGGCGATCCGGAATCCAGCCAAGCAGGGACTTTCTCCGGTACTGGATTCCGGGTTCGCGCCTACGGCGCGCCCCGGAATGACCGTGCTGAGAGTTCAGCGCTCCGTCAATTCTGCCGCGGGAATGAATACGGGCTCATCTCGTCCGCGGTGCGGCCGTTGGGGTCCCATTCCTGCCAGCGGCTCCAGACCCGCTCGCCTGCGGCCTGGGCGTCGGCGCGCAGTTTTGCGAAATCCACGCCGGGGATCTGGCCGTTCTCCATCCGCACGATGCCGTCGACGATGACGGTGTCGACGTCGTCGCCGATGCCGCAGTCGATCAGGCTCTTGATCGGATCGCGCACCGGCCCCATGCGCAGCGTGTCGTTGCCGGTGAGCCCGATGATGACGATGTCGGCCTTGGCGCCGGGCGAAAGCCTGCCGATATCGTCGCGGCCCACCGAGCGGGCGCCGCCGAGCGTCGCCGCCTCGAACACCTGCCCGGCCGTCGCCGACTTGAGATTGCCGCTCGCGACCTTGCCGAAATACGACGCGTTGCGCATCTGCAGGATCATGTCGCGCGGATAGGTGTCGGTGCCGAGCGCGATATTGACCCCGGCCTTCCGATAGCTCTCCCAGTTGTCCAGGAAGCGGCCGCGGCGCGCGACGTTGACGGGACAATGCGAGATCGAGCAGCGGTGCGAGCCCATGATCTCGAGATCATGCGAGTCGGAATAGTTCACCAGCGGATTGTCGCAGGTGAAGTTGCCATGCCCGACATTGAGCTTGTCCGACATCAGGCCGATCTTCTGCAGGAGCTCGATCGACGTCATCTGGTGCTCGCGGATGATGTCGTAGACCTCGTGGATGTTGTAGGCCGCATGGATCGCGACCGGCAGATTGCGCTCCTGTGCGGCGTCGGCGGCCTTTTTCATGAGCGGCACCGTGCAGGTCTCGATCTCGCGCGGCACCAGGATGCCGCGCACCCGGTCCGCATGCTTGCCCTGATGCCGCTCGATGAACTCGATCGCGAGATCGAACTCGCGGTCGCCCGAGGCCTCGTTGATAACGCGGACAAGCTTGCCGTCCTCGCCGCCGACCCAGCGGCCGCTGTCGAAGCCCGGGCCCAGATAGGCCCGGATGCCGAGCTCGCCGACCGCCTCCAGCAGCGCCTGCTGCACGCGGAGCTGGCTGCCGAACTCGACGAAGGTGGTGATGCCGTTGCGCAGGAGCTCGGCCACGGTGAAGCGGGCGTTGAGCGTCAGCTCGTCGGTCGCCGCGTTGTCGTCCGGCCGCACATAGCGCACGTCGCCGCCCACCCGCGTGCCCTCGCGCGGCACGCTGATCTCCAGGAACGGCTGGCCGAAATAATCGCCGCGGCCGATGTCGGAAATCAGCCGGTGCGAGGCGCGATGGCCGGAATGCACGTGGGTGTCGATGAAGCCCGGCGCGACGACCTTTTCCGAAGCGTCGATCTCCTGATCGACTTGGCCCTCAAACCGTTCGCCGACAAAGAGAACTGAATTTCCCTCATAGACCAGCTCGGCGTTGCGCCACAGCGTGTGGCGGCCGCCCGCATGACCCACGAGCCAGCCGCATTTGATCCGGGTGCGCATCAGAGTTTCACGCCGGCTTGGGCGAGAAGCTTACGGGCGTGCGTCCTTTGCTCGTCGGAGATGATCAGGCGCTCGGCGAAATCCTGGCCGGACGGCCGCGTCGCGTCGATGCCCATCTTGGTGACCGTGAAGGTCTTGGGGTCGGAGGTCGGATCGAGGATCGCGCTCTTGCAGTTCGGCACCAGCGTGATGTCTCGCTCGGCGCGAACCCGCGTGGCGATCGCCCACATCACGTCGTTCATGCTGTAGATGTCGACGTCCTCGTCCACGACGATGACCTGCTTGGTGTAGAGCTCGGTGCCGAAGGTCGCCATCATGGCCATCTGCGGCTCGCCCTCGGCGATCTTCTTCATCGAGACGATCGCCATGAAGGCGCCGCAGGTGGTGTGCGGCACGTGCACGGCGCGCACGTTGGGCAGGTTGCGGCGGAGCGCGTTGAGGATCTCGCCCTCCCGCGTGATGCAGGACACCAGGATATGGTCCTGCGACATGCCCGAGACGACGCTGTGATAGATCGCGTCGCGGCGCATTCGGATGCGCTTCGCCACGAAGATGTTCTGGGTGCTGCGGTAGGACGCGTAGCCGGTGAACTCGCCGAACGGCCCTTCGGGCTCGTGGACGCCCGCAAGGATCTCGCCCTCGATGATGATCTCGGCGCCGGCCGGCACCTCGAGATCGGCGACGCCGCATTTCGCCAGCCGGTACGGCTCGCCGAACAGCCCGCCGATGATCTCGAACTTCCGCACGTTCTGCGGATAGGCGTAGACCATCGAGCCCATGTAATGCAGCGGATGCACGCCGAGCGTGATCGCGACCGGCAGCGACTGGCCCTTCTCCTCGGCGCGGCGGTGGAATTCGTAGAGCCGCCGCCGCGAATGCAGCGATACGCCGAGCCGGTTCTTGTCTTTCAGCATCAGGCGGTGGAAGCCCGTGGTGTCGACGCCGGTCACCGGATCGCGCGCCGTAAGCTGGCCCGCCGTGATGTAGGGCGCGGCGTCGACGGTGAACTGCAGCGGCACCGGCAGCTTCCACAGGTCGATGTCGTCGCCCTCGATCACGACCTCGTCCCATGCGGCGTTGCTGACCACCTCGCAGGGAATGTACTTCTGGCAACGCTCGCGGAACGCGGTCGGCAATTCCTTCGGAGTCACGCCGAGACAGGCCGCCAGCAGCTTGCGGTTGCCGGCGATGTTGGTGACCATCGGCGTCTTGTGGCCTCTGATGTTCTCGAACATCACGACGGGGCTGCGCCCGGCCTTGTCGAGCTCGAACATCATCGCGGTGGATTCGAACTTCGGATCGATCTCCTGCTGGATGCGCAGGAATTCGTCCGGATAGTCGGATTCCACCATGCGCAGGAAGCCTCGCAGGCTCTGGTTGTCGATATTGGCAAGCGCCGTCATGGTGTCTCCAACCTGATCAATGAGCCGATAAAGTATGCAATCTGCGGGCCATCCGGCGAAGTATCCAGCCACGCGGCGGCATGCCCGTCACGCAGATTGTCATTGCGGCTCGATCTTCGCGAGCTTGGCCAGCTCCTCCCACTTCTTGATTTCCTTCGGGATGAAGTCCGCCAGCGCCTTGGCGTTGCCGGGAAACGGCGCCGCATGGGTGGTGGCGAGATATTGCCGCGTCGCGTCCATGTTGCTGATCGTGGCGAACCACGCCTCGAGCTTGGCGACGATCGGCTGAGGCGTTCCGGCCGGCAGCAGCACGCCCCACACCGGCGCGATATCGAAGCCCGGAATGTCGGCCGCCTCGGCCATGCTGGGAAGATCGACGCCCGGCACGCGCTGGGCGGAGGTGACGGCGAGCCCGCGCACCTTGCCGGTCGTCAGCAGCGGCGTGCCGGCCGTGGAATCGATGAACTGGAAATCGATCTCGCCGCTGAACATCTCCGGCAGCGACGCCATCGAGGTCTTGTACGGGATGCCGACTGCTTTCAGCCCCTTGCGGGCCTTGTAGAGCTCGGCCGACGCGAGCGCCGGCGGCGCGCCATAGCCGTAGGTCGCCTTCTCGCCTTTGAGCCTCATCGCTTCGGTGAGCTCATTCACGGTCTTCCACGGCGAGCCTTCGCGCACCATGAGAATGAAATAGCTCTTCTGCAGCGTTGCGACCGGGGTGAAATCCTTGATCGGGTCGTAGGGCAGCTTCTTGAAGTTGTAGACGTTGGCGGCATGCGACGACGTCACCGAGGTGATCAAGATCGTATGACCGTCGGGCGGCGCCTTGGCAACCGCGTCGGCGCCGATCGACATGATCATGCCGGGCTTGTTCTCGACGATCACCGGCTTGCCGGCGAGCTGCGAGAGCTTGTCGGCATAGTAACGCGCCACGACGTCCCCACCGCTGCCGGCCGGGAGGCCGACGATGACGCGGATCTCGCGCGTCGGATAGGTCTGCGCCTGGGCGGGCAAACCGGCGCAAAGAAGGAGCGCGGCAATCCACCCGACAACCTTGAGCGTCATCGCGTCTCCTCCCTCATATGCGTCGCCGCCGTGCTTTCTGTCGAAGCACCTTCCGGCGAAGTTTAGGCCACGATCAGAGCGTCGAGCGCCGTCACTCCCTGACCCTTGCCGTGCACCATCAGCGGATTGACGTCGATCTCGGTCAGCTCCGGCACCGCGGCCATCAACCGGCCGACCGCCAGCACCGCCTCCGCGATCGCGTCGATATCCGCGGGCGGCGCACCGCGCACGCCGGCCAGAAGCTTCGCGGAGCGCAGCTTGTGCAGCGCTTCGACAATTTGCGTCTTGTCGGCCGAGCCCGGCAGCAATTGCACGTCGCCCAGCGCCTCGACCCAGATGCCGCCGAGGCCGAGCAGCAGCACCGTGCCCCACTCGGCATCGCGCTTGGCGCCGATCATGAGCTCGAGGCCCTTCGGCGACATTTTCTCGACCAGCGCACCGTCGAGCGTGACGCCGGGCGCGGCGCGCTTGACGCTCGCCATCATGGTGTCCCAGGCGGTGCGCAGCGCGGCCTCGTCGGCGAGGTTCAGCATCACGCCGCCAGCCTCGGTCTTGTGTGACAGCGCCGCGGCCTGCGCCTTCAGCACCACCGGATAGCCGATGCGCTTGGCGGTGGCCGCCGCCTCGTCGGCGGTGCGAGCCAGATCGCCGGCCGGCACCTTGATGCCGGCTGCGGCCAGCACCTTCTTGCCGAGCCATTCCGGCTGCGTGCCCTTGCCGATCTTGGGCAGGTCCTTGATCGGCTCAGCCTTGTCGACGCGAGAACGCGCGAGCAGCCGCCCGTACCGCGTATAGAGCGCGACCGCCCGCATCATGCGGTCCGACGAGCGCCCGAACACCGCGGGCCCCTGCTTCGTCGCCTCGATGACGTCGGGGCCGAGTGTCCAGGTGTCGCCGAGCGCCACCATGACCTTGGGCTTGTCCGAACCCTCCATGCCCTTGTTGAAAGCCTGCACCACGACCGCGGTATTGATCGGAAACGAGATGAACAGCATGCCGACGTTCGGATCGTCGATCAGCGCCTTCACCACCGCGGGCAGCGAGGTCGGCGTGAAGCCCGCCGTCACATCGAGCGGATTGCCGTAATTGCCGTAGGGCGGCAGCGTGTCGTCGAACACCTTCAACGTCGACGCTTCGACCGGTGGAAACTCCAGCCCCAGCTCCTCGGCCATGTCGTTGCTGAGGCCGACGAACGCGCCGGAGGCCGTGAGAATTCCCGGGCCCTTCACCGGCGGCTTCGGATAGCGCACCAGGATCTCGGCGAGATCCATCATCTCGTCCATGGTGCCGACCACGATCGCGCCGGCGTCCTCGACTTGCGTCCGCATCGTCGCGTAGTCGCCGACCAGCGCCCCGGTGTGCGACTGTGCGGCCTGCCGCGACTTCACGCTGCGGCCCGGGAACATCAGGATCACCGGCTTGCCGGCGGCGCGGCAGCGGCGGATCGCGGCGAGAAACTCGCGCGGCCGCCGCACCTGCTCGGTGTAGACCACCAGCACCTGGGTCGCGGCATCGTCGGCCAGGAATTCGATGAAGTCGGTCGACTCCAGGCCGATCTCGTTGCCGGTCGAAATCACGTAAGAAAGCGGCGTGCCGCGGCCGTCCGCGGCGCGCTGGAAATGTCCCAGCATGCCGCCGCTCTGGCCGACGAAGGCCACGCCGGGCTTGGAATCCTTGCCCCAGCGCAGCGCCTCGCGCGCGAACAGCATGTGCAGCATCATGCCGTCGACGTTGTTGGTGACGCCGAGGCAATTCGGGCCGACGATGGCGAGGCCGCCGTCGCGCGCGGTCTTGGCGACCTCGTCCTGCATGGCCTGCTCGCCGACCTCGGCGAAGCCTGCCGCGAAGATCATCGCCGAGCCGACCTTCCTTCGCGTGCAGGCCGCGACTGCGTCTTTGACGCCTGCGGCCGGCAGCGTGAACACTGCGAGGTCGACGCCTTCCGGCAGATCGTCCGGACTTTTCAGCACCGGACGGCCGTCGATCGGCTCGTCGCTGCGGCCGACCAGATGGATGTCGCCGGCGAACTTGTTGAGCTTCAGCGCCTGCAGGATCACCTGCCCGGCGCTGCCGGGACGCGTCGACATGCCGACGATCGCCACCGACTTCGGCTTGAGGAACTTGGCAACGGCCTTCGGACCGCGTGCGGACTCGACTCCCGTCATTACTTCGCGTCCTTGTCGGGCTGCCACATCAACAGGTGCTCGCCGCTGTCCATCGGATGCCAGTAGGCCCTGACCCGCATGCCGACCTTCAGGTCCTCGGCCTTGCAGTGGATCACGTTGGCGATCACGTTGACGCCCTCGTCGAGCGTGACGCTCGCGACCGCATAGGGCTCCTTGCCCTGGAACGCCGGCGTGCCGCGGTGCGCGATGGTGAAGGAATAGACCTTGCCCTTGCCCGAGACCTCGCGCCATTCGATGTCGCGGCGCCGGCCGGTGAAGATGCTCACGGGCCGCGGGAAGTGCTGAAATTTCTTCGCGACCTTGCAGAACTGGATCACGAGCTTCTTCTGCCGCGTCGCATCCCAGAACGGCTGGCCGAAGTCGTAATGCGCCTTCATCTCACGCTTGACGTCGAGCGTGTCGTTCAATGTGACAGCCATGATGTCCTCGATCCTTATTGGTTCGGAACAAGCGCCATCGCGGCGCTCGAGCCCCAGTTGCGCCCGTAGTTGATCCAGCCGATGCCGGTGACGAGCGCGTTGGTGGTGTCCTTGACCTGACGCTTGCCGCCCTCGCCCATCAGCTGCCGCACCGCCTCGATCAGGTTGTGCGACGAGCAGGCCGCCTGGCCGGCCGAGATCTGGCCGCCGCCGGTGTTCATCGGCAGGGTGCCGTTGTAGGACATGTCGGTGTCGAGGACGAACTTCATGCCCTCGCCCGGCTTGCAGAAGCCGAAGGCCTCGAACTGGATCACCAGCGCGATGAGAAAATCGTCGTAGGGGTGAAAGGACCGCACGTCCTTGATGTTCCAGCCCGCGGTTGCCAGCGCCTTCTTGCCGGCGATCTCGTGACCGCTGCGCGTGACATCGACCAGATTGTCGCCGCCGAGGAAGTTGGTGCGCTCCGCATAACCGATCGGAATGACGCACTTGTTCAGGCCCTTCTCCTTGGCGCGCTTGCGGCTGGTCACGATCAGCCCCGCGGCGCCGTCGGCCAGCATCACACAGTCGAGCAGCCGGATCGGGTCGGCGATCATGCGCGAGTTGATGTAGTCGTCGAGCGTGATCGGAACGCGCAGCTCTTCGCAGGCGTTCTCATTCAGGATCGCATGATTGCGCTGCGTAATCGCGAGCTTGCCGAGCGCCTTCAGGTCGACGCCGTATTTGGCGTCATATGAGCGCTGCAGGAGGCCGAAGGCGCCGGGCGGTCCGAGCACGCCATACGGATCGGTCCAGTCGCGCCGGTAGTTGCGGTCGTTGCGGCCGTTGTGCTCGCGTACATGGGTGTCGGCGAACATGCAGACCGCCACCTCGCACATGCCGGCGTCGATCGCGGCCGCGGCACGCGCCACCGCGCCGACCGCCGAGCAGCCGCCGGTGTGGACCTGCTCGCAGAAGCCCACCTCCAGGCCCAGCATGTCGCAGGTGCTCTGCGCCCAGAACATGCTGGCGCCGCCAGTGCCAGTTAAGCCCGACATCACCAGCCCATCGATTTCCTTGCTTTCGAAACCGGATTTGTCGAGGAGCGATTCCAGTATCTCGCCCATCAGCACCCAGACGTCCCGGTCGCTCTTCTTCATCACCTTGGTTTCGGCGTACGCCACAATGGCGTTGTCGCGCAGACTCATCGTTCACTCCCTTTGAATTCCGGATGCCGCCGCGTCTTGGCGCGGTTCGAAAAGATCACTCGGCCGGCCGCACGCGCGGCGCGGTCTTGTCGAGGAACTGATTCAATCGCGTGATCGACTCGGGACTCCTGGTGTATTCCGCGACCATCCGCTCGAAGAACAGGCCGTCGTCGTAGTTCATGTCCTGCAGCCGCGGCAGGCTGTTGGTGATGGCGAAGTTCGACAGCGGCGCGTTCTTGCAGATCTTCAGCGCCAGCTCCTTGGCCTTTTCGAGCTGCTGCCCCTTCGGCACGATGTATTGCACGATGCCGTAGCGCTCGGCCTCGTCGGCCTTGAGCACGCGGCCGGTCAGCATCATGTCCTGCATGCGGGCAAAGCCGATCAGCCGCGCCACGCGCACCGAACCACCGCCGCCGATGAAGATGCCGCGCGTGCCTTCGGGCAGGCCGAAGAACGTGGTCTCGTCGGCGACGCGGATGTGCGCCGCCGCGGCGGTTTCAAGGCCGCCGCCGAGCGTAGCGCCGTGCAGCGCCGCGATGAACGGGATGTTGCCGCGCGCCATCACCTCGAAATAACTGTTGCGGTTGAACTGGAACGGCAATCGCTCCGAGCGCCCGGTCTTCCAGCTTTCCGCGGCCCAACGCAGATCGAGGCCGGCGCAGAAGTTGTCGCCGTGGCCGAAGATGATGCCGCACTTGGCCTCCTCGCCGGCGCGCTCGATGGCCACACGCAGCTGCTTCATCACCGTCGGGTTGAAGCAATTGCGTTTGTCCGGGCGATTCAGCCCGACCAGGGCGACCTCGCCGTCCAGCTCGTAGGTGACCGTCTGCTCTTCACTCATAAAACCGCTCCCTGTTCAACGGGGCAACTCCAGCCCGCGCTGCGCGATGACGTTTCTTTGGATCTCGTTGGTGCCGCCGCCGATCATGCCCATGATGGCATGGCGCAGCACATATTCCATCTCGCCGACCGGCGCACCTTCGGCATCCTCGGACAGCAAGCCCCCTGCGCCGAGGATATCGAGCGCCGCCTGGCCCAGCCGCTCCTGCAATTCGCTGGAGAACACCTTGCCCATCGCCGCCTCGTGGAGCGGCACCTTGCCCTGCTCGACCAGTCTCGAATTTCGCATCTGGAACAGCCGCGCCACCTCGATATCGGCAGCGAGTGCTCCGATCCGATCGCGGATCACCGGATCGTTTCGCAGCACCTTGCCGCCCACCACCGCAGTTTTCAGATATTCCGTCAGATGGTCAAATGCGCGCTCGATCCCAGCCATGCGCGTGGCGCCGATCATCACCCGCTCCGATGCAAGTGCATCGGTGATGACCTTCCACCCGTCGTTGACAGCGCCGACCATGTTCTTCGCAGGCACCCGCACGTTGTCATAGAACTGCGCGCTGAAGGTCTTGCCGTAGAGCGCGACGCTCGGCCGCAGCGTGACGCCGGGCGAGCGCAGCTCGACCATCAGCACGCTGATGCCGGCGTGCTTCTTGGCGTCCGGGTCGGTCCGCACCGCAAGCCAGATGTATTCGGCCTTGTCGGCGCCGGTCGACCAGAGCTTCTGGCCGTTGACCACCCAGTCGTCGCCGTCGCGCACCGCGCGGGTGCGCAGCGCCGCGAGATCGGAGCCCGCTTCGGGCTCGCTATAGCCCAGCGCAAAGCTGCGCTCGCCGCGGCGGATCGCCGGCAGCCATTCGTCCTGCTGCTGTTTCGTGCCGTGAAGAAACAGCGCCTGCGCGACGATGGATTCGCCGGTGCTGTGCGCCTGGAGCGGCGCGCTGACATTGGCCATCTCGGTGATGAAGGCGATCTGCTCGGCCGGCGTGCGGCCTTGCCCACCGAACGCCGCGGGCCAGCCGACGCCGATCCAGCCGTCGCGGCCCATCAGCCTGGAAAACTCGGCGTCCCAGCCGCGCTCCTTGAACGGCTTTTTCAGATGCGCCGCCTTCCGCTCCGCCGTCCAATGCCCGGCGAGCCAGGCGCGCACCTTCTCGCGAAACGCGTTCGCGGCCGGTCCCATGTCGTGCGGAGGAAGCTGCGCCATGGCGACTATCCGATTGGTCCGAGGACGACGTCGGCGAGCTCGGCACGCGCCCGCGACACGCCGCCGAAGCGGGCGAGATCGGCGTGCACGCGCCGGAAATGGCGCGGCGCCTCGTGCTCCTCGGCATAGCCGATGGCGCCGAGCGCGCGATGTGTTTCAATCGAAACCGCACGTAAGGCCGGACTCGCAAACGCAAGCGCCGACGATGCGAACACCGGCCAATTGGGATTGCCACTGTCGTAAGCCGCCGCGGCCGATTCCAGTGCGAGGCGCGCGCCGTCCAGGCTGATCAGGCAGTTGACGAGCTTGTGCTGGATCGCCTGAAACTGGCCGATCAGTTGGCCGAACTGCTTCCTCACCTTGGCGTGCTCGACGGCCAGCTCGAAGCCGCGCTCGGCGGCGCCCAGAGCGCGAGCGGCACTTGCGAGCCGCACCAGCAATGCAACATCAGCCAGAATTTCGGACGAGACCGTCAGCCCCATCGCCGCAGTATTTTCGAACGCGATATCCGAGAGCGACGGAACGGCGAGGCCGGCAGCAGTCTTACTCCGTATTCCGGCAGCCTTGCGGTCTGCAAACGCAACCCCGGCAGGCGCATTGGTGAAAGCGAGGACGTGGGTCGCCACTTGCGCGTCTTCGACGAACGAAACCATCCCGGACAGCCTGCCGCCCTGCATTCCGGTCTCGCCCGCGGCAAGATCGCCGTCGAAGGCGCCGAGCGCCAAAGCAACGATCGCTTCGCCCTGGTGGATGTCTTCGAGCAGCGCACGTGCGGCGTCGGATTGCTGCCCTGCCAGCACAATGTTGGCCGCCACCGCACCCAGCAAAGGCGCGGGACAGGCCGCGCGGCCGAGCTCCTCGAAGACGAGGAGTATCTCGCGCAATCCGGCTTCGGCGCCGCTTGATCCGAGTGCCGCCAGCCCCTGTTCCGCCAGCGCGCGCCATATTGCGACAAGCTGCTGACTGTCGGCGGATTGCTGAAGGGCCTTTTCGGCAGGCCAACGCACCGACAGAATATCCCGCACCGACTTGCGCAACAGGGCGCGATCGCTGTCGGACAGCGCTTGCTCTGCATCCGGATTGGGCGATCTCATGTGCGAGCGACCGTGAACGCTTCCCGTGACGACGTTTCTTGCTTCAAACCTGTTGTTTCTGTTATCAGGTATCCTGATATTAAAATCAAGAGCCCGGCAGAGCATGACAAGCGCGCCACGAACCAGCTACCTCATTCGTCGTGCGCAGATCCTGGTGACGCGAAATCTGACCGACTGTCTCCGCGACTACGATCTGACTTCGACACAATACCTGCTGCTGAGCCTTTCGAGGCGTGGGCGCGAGCTGTCTTCGGCGTCGCTCGCCCGGCGCTTCACGATCTCGCCGCAATCGATGAACGAAATGATCGCGACGCTGGAGCAGAAGCAGCTCGTTGTTCGAACCGTGGCCGGAGAAAAACGCCGAACCCTGCACATCAGCCTCACGCCGGAAGGCGCGCAATTGCTGAAAGCTTGCGATCGGGAGGTCGACCGCATGGAGAAGCGTCTGTTTTCTGCGCTCTCGGCCGCCGAACTCGATTCGCTCCGGACCGCGTTGATGAAATTCACGGGCTCGCAGTCCGAGATACGCGAGGCCGGATAACGCTTACGCGGTGAGGCCCGCGACCGCCACATAGCGGCGGCGCTGCGCCGCGGCGTTGCCGAACAGCGACGACAGCAGCATGGCGCGCTTGAGATAGAGCCCGATGTCGTGCTCGTCGGTGAAGCCGATCGCGCCGTGCAGCTGGATGCAGGCTTCGGTGACGAACAGCGCGTCTTCCGAAGCCTTGGCCTTCGCGGCCGCCGCCATTGCGGGATCGATCCGCCAAGGCTCGTTGTTGGCCGCGACCTGATAGATCAGCGAGCGCACCGCCTCGGTCCGCAGATAGATGTTCGCGGCCTGGTGCTGCAGCGCCTGGAAGCTGCCGATCAGCTTGCCGAACTGCTTGCGGATGCGCAGGTAGTCGAGCGTGATCCGCTGCGCCTCCTCCATCGCGCCGAGCAGCTCGGCCGACATCGCGACGAGCGCGAGATTGTAGAGCGTGTCCACCGCGTTGCGCGATGACGCATGCGCCGAGATCAGATCGGCCGGCGTGTTGGCGAGATTGAGCGTCGCAAGCCTGCGGCCGTCCACGGTGTCCGCCGGCTGGAGCGAGACGCCCGGCGCGCTGCGCTCGACGAAGCACAACACCGGCCCGCTGCGGCCGCCGGCGCTGACCAGGAAACCGTCGGCGCCTTCGGCGCAGACGAACAGCTTCTGGCCGGTCAGACGCAGCGTCGCCCCCTTGGCCACCGCCTGCATCGATGGGTTCAGCGGATCGTCGCCATGGGCACGCTCCTGCAGCGCGGGGACCACCAGAGCCTCGCCGCTCATGACCCGGGACAGGATCGCATGAGGCTTGGCATCGTAGCCCAAAGCCGCAGCCGAGATCGCGGCCAGGCCGATCGGCTCGCAGACCAGACCGCGTCCGGCCTGCTCCAGCACCAGCGCCAGCTCGGTCAGGCCGAGGCCAAGTCCGCCCGCGGCTTCCGGCACCAGAATGCCGAGCCAGCCGAGCTCGCCGGCCTCACGCAGGCGCTGCGGCGCGAAGCTCAAGTCGCCGTCGCGGAACTTGCGCGCGACCTTCGGCCCGGACGCGCCGATGAACTTCGCGGCGCTGTCGCGCAGCAGGGCCTGTTCGGATGTGAGATGCAGTTCCATTTACGAAGGCAGGTTGAGCACGCGGCGGGCGAGCACGTTGCGCTGGATTTCCGACGAGCCGCCGTAGATCGTCACGCGGCGCGAGAACAGGAACGGGATCGCGACGTCGACCACGCCAAGGTTGGTCGCAACCGGCTGCTCCATCGCGGCATGGCCGCCGGCCGCCTCGATCAAGAGCTCGTTGAGCGATTGCAGCAGCTCGCTGCCGAAAATCTTGATCACCGAGGATTCCGGCCCGAGGCTGCGCTCATTGTTGGTGAGCTCGACCGCATGGCTGAACAGCGCCGACAGCGCCGTGACGTTGATGCAGGCCGCCGCGAGCCGGTCCTGGAACGCCGGGTCGGCGATGATGCCGGTGGCGCGCGCCATCACCTTGATGCGGTCGAGCGCCTGCAGCGCGAACTGCGGGTTGGAGGTGCCGAGCCGCTCGTGGCCGAGCAGCGCATTGGCGATGCGCCAGCCGTCGTGCAGCTTGCCGACGAGATTCTCGGCCGGCACCACGACGTCGTCGAAGAAAACTTCGGCGAATTCGTCGTCGCCGGCGATCGTCATGATGGGGCGGATGCGGATGCCGGGGGAGCGCAGGTCGATCAGGATGAAGCTGATGCCAGCATGGCGGGGCTGCGCCTCCGGATCGGTGCGCACCAGCGCGAACATCCATTGCGAATGGTGGCCCCAGGTGGTCCAGATCTTCGAGCCCTTCACCACGAAGTGGTCGCCGTTGAGGGTCGCCCTGGTCGCGACGCTGGCGAGATCGGAGCCTGCGCCCGGCTCCGAATAGCCCTGCGCCCAGATCACGCTGCCCTCGACGATCGGCGGCAGGTGCTTCTTCTTCTGCGCGTCGTTGCCGAACTCCATCAGGATCGGCCCGATGTGGTTGAGCCCCTGCACCGGCAGGTGCGGCGCGCCGACGCGCGCCAGCTCCTCGGTCATGATGATCTGCTCGTTCAGCGTCGCACCCATGCCGCCGTATTGTTTCGGCCAATGGGGCGCGATCCAGCCTTTGCGCGACAGCGTCTGGTACCAGGGCATCAGCTCGGCCGGCGGCGGCCGCGTGGTGCGGTCGCGCAGCGAGGCCGGAAGGTTGGCCTCGAGCCAGCCCCGCACCTCGGTGCGGAAGGTGGCTTCGGCGGGCGTGTCGTGACGGAACATCTTTAGGTCATTCCACCGTGATTTTGGCGTCCTTGACCACCTTGGTCCACAGCGCCAGCTCCTTGGCGAGCATCGCACGGAAATCATCCGGCGTGCCGATCTTGATGTCGGCGCCGAGGGCTGCGAGCCGCTCGCGGACCTCCGGCGCGGCAAGGCTTTGGCGGAACGCCGCGTTGAGCTTGGCGATGATCTCCGGCGGCGTGCCGGCCGGCGCAACGACCCCGAGCCAGAACGGCGAGTCGAGATCGGGATAGCCCGCCTCCTTGGTGGTCGGCACATCGGGGAGCTTCGGCGTACGCTCGGGGCCGGCGATGGCGATGGCGCGGAGCTTGCCCGCTTGGATATGCGGCAGGATCGTTGTCATCGGGTCGGCAACCACCTGCACCTCGCCGGCGACGATCGCGGTCAGCATCGGCGCGGTGCCGCGATAGGGCACGTGGGCGATGTTGAGGCCGACCTGGAACTTGAACAGCTCGAGCAGCAGATGCGGCGCGACGCCGAAGCCCTGCGAGCCCCAGCTCAACTTGCCGGGGTTGGCCTTGGCATAGGCGACGAGCTCGGCCATCGTCTTCACCGGCAGGCTCGGGTGCACCGCGATGATCAGCGGCGTCTCCATCAGCTGGCACACCGGCGCAAACACCTGCACCGGGTCGTAGCCGATGTTCTTGTGCACCGCAGGCCCTGTGGTCAGCGAGCCGCCGGGCGTCATCAGGATGGTGTAGCCGTCGGGATCGGCGCTCGCCACGAACTTCGCGCCGACGCTGCCGCCCGCGCCGCCGCCGCGGTTCTCGACCACGATGCTCTGGCCGAGCACGGCGCCGAGCCGCTCGGAGACGATGCGCGCCATGCCGTCGGTCGGCCCGCCGGCCGGGAACGGGATCACCACCTTGATCGGCTGCTTGTGCGGATAGTCCGAAGATTGCGCCTGCGCGGGATCGGGGCTCCACAGCGCCGATGCGGCGCAGAGCGTGAGCGCAAAGAGAGTGCGCGTGATCATTTGGCTGCCTCCCGTAGCTGTTCAGCCTTGGCCGTTGTTTCGGAAGCCTCGGAGGGTTCCCGAACCGGCCGTTATGTTTGCCGCGGACGACCTTGTGATCGCTTCTCGCGGCGACGCTCAGGTTCGTGCAGCCACAGGCGGCGGTCAAGCTGTTTGCGACGGTTGCATACGGGCCAAGCACGGCACGGACGGCTCGAACGCGCGGCGAAAGCGCGCATGCCGCGCGCAGTTTGCAGATTCACATGTCAAACAGCCCGCGCCATATCCCTATGCGCGCGTCACGTCGGCAATCATGCAGGCGTGTTTCATCGGCCCGTTGTGTCATTGGCGCTGGGCCTGCGCCTTCTCTTCCTTTCTCCCTCAAAAATGAGGGAGGGGAGCGCCGGTTAAGGCGCATCGTAACGAGGGGCACCTCTTGCGAAGGCGCCCGCCTGCCGTGTGACCGGCAGGCGCGCCTTCCGGCGCTCCACCGTGGCGGTTTTTGACGAGGCGACCGGACTTCTCCGCCGGACCGAAGGGCTCAGCCACTCACGTTATCCAGGCAGCATTCCCGCTGCCCTTCATCCGACGGGTCGCAGCCACTGAAGGCGGCCCCCTCATCGGGGGCGGCCGGTGACCTCGCTCCCTGGGACGGGGTTACAAGTCCCGCCTGCAGGCGCCACACCCTGCTCTGCCAACCAAGTGTCCCTAGCAGACACCCTCAACCGAGCAAGGCATGACCGGTGTAGCGGGTCTGACGGAGAAGAAAAGATTATTGCGATTTGGAGTGTGAATTCACTGGGGACAGGCTGTCCCGCGGTCTTCAAGGGCGATCCAGGCTCGTCGGGCGTGCCAATTCACCCGCCCTGTTCGCGCCTGGCCGCGGCGCGGATGTCGGACGGCGTGGCGCCGTAGCGCCGCCGGAAGGCACGATTGAAGTAGGACAGATCGCTGAAGCCCGACGCGTAGGCGATGCTGCTGATGCTCAACGCCGCCTGCCGCGGATCGCCGAGCAGGCGGTGCGCCCGGGCAAGCCGCTCGCCCACCACGAATTGCGAGAAGGTCGAGCCATCGCCCTCGAACAGCGCCTGCACGTAGCGCAGCGAGACGCCGTGACGCGCTGCAACGGCGCCGAGATTCAGGTCCTGCTCGCCAAGCGAGGCGCGGATGTCGGTCTTGATGGCGTGCAGCCGCGCTGCGCGCAGCCCGCGGCCGCTGGCGATCTCGGCGGCGTCGCGCGACGCGCCCAGCGCCAGCGCCATGAGGTCGTGGACGTGAGTCACGGCAAGGCGGCGCAGCTCGGGTGACCGCATCTGATGCTGATCGAGCACAGCGACATAATCCTGAAGAAGCCTCAACGCTTCCGAGTTGTGCACCAGAACACCGAGGCCATCCTCCAGTCCCGGCACCATCGCGGCCAGCACCTTGCGCGGCACGCTGACGCTCGTGCCGCGGGCGACGCCTGTGGTGGCCACCGCGAAGGGGTCGGCCATCGACAGCAGCGTGCCCTGGCCGGCGCCCTGCATGACCTCACGGGCGCGATGGACGATGGTGTTTTCAGGCGTACGAAGCCACGACAGCAAATAACTGTCGTTGCCGTCCGCGGTCAGCGCGCGGGTACGCTCCGCGCGAATTGCCGAGAAGGCGAGCGTGGAGACGACAAGATCGGGCACGGCGCGTGCGGCGATTTCGAAATGCAGGGGCCCGTCGCCCAGCGGCTCGATCTCGAACCGCGCCACGACGGGGCCGACGAAGTCGCGCAACATCGGCAGGCGCTCGCTTTCCGGCAGCACCGCAGTCGAGAAGCGCAGGATCTCAAAATCGCCCACTGAGCTGGCCTAGTGTCGCCCCCAAGGCCACTCATTTCCATCGGCACTATCCTATCGGCACTTTCGAGTCGCGGCAAAGCGCGCCGATCCGCTGTGATGTAACGCAATACCTCCAAATGATGCCGCCAGTGCACATTTGGCCGTGTCGAGGTTCATGCCTGTCCAAGCCAGCACGCATCTGCCGACCTATCGTTGTCATCGGCTCGCGCCGCTGCGTTGACCGATCACGCCAACCGGCGTTGCGAAATTTCGTCGTGCTTTCGCACGCTTCACGTTCGGATTGCGAGGTCAAACAGCCAAATGCACCGCAGATTTTCGCGATGCGCGTTTCGATCACCACACCAATTCGTTTCTGTCGTCATTGAGGAGGGGAGATAGCCATGGCCGACACCTTTTATCGCTGGACCGGCAGGCTCAGCAGCGAGTGGACAGACGACAACGGCACGCTGACCAACTGGACGAATATCTTCGTTCCAACCGCGCCACCCGCCTTTCCTTCAGGCGAAGGCGATAAAGCCTTCATCGACAGCGGCGGCGACGTCACCGTCTCGGCCGACAACGGACCAGGGAATGCCGAGAACCTGCAGATCCTCAGCTCGACGACCGTCACATTCACGTCGGGCAATTTCGGCTTCGGCGCCCACCAGGAACTCGGCGGTCTGGTGGTCGACAGCGATGGGACGCTTGTTGTCGCCTCCGGCGTCGCTGTGGCGAACACCGGCGGTGAAGATTTCATCGGCCTGGCCGGCAGCGGCACGCTGGAAATTCAAAGCGGCGCAGGCTTCGACGATTTTCGAATGCGCATCGGCGCCTGGGCCGGCTCGGACGGCGAGGTCACGGTCGACGGCGCGTTTTTCGGCGTGGTGCAATCCTCGCCCGGCTCGGACGACGGCCAGCTGACCGTAGGCGACCAAGGCGACGGCTCGCTGAGCCTGACCGACAACGCGCTGTTCTTCGCCGCCAGCACGGTCGTCGGCAACCAGGCCGGTTCGAACGGCGACGTCACGCTCGACGATTCAACCTGGAGTGGATCGAGCCTGCTGATCGGGCCGGCCGGCAACGGCAGTGTCCTGATCGACAACGGCGCGACGGCCGCGATCGGCAACGTCACCATCGGCCCAAACGGCGAACTCGACGTGACGGGCATCGCCGGCAAGATCAGCAGCCTCACGGCCGTCTCGCTCACGCTGGTCTTCGGCACGCTCACGATCGACAGCGGCGGCGAGGTGAGCGTCGGAGGGAACGCCACCCAGGGCGCCCTCGATATCGCCATCGACGTCGCCGGGCTCGGCACCATTAACGGCAACGTTGTGGTCGAGCAGGGCGCCGCGCTCGAGGCCATCCAGCCGCTGGCCGGTACACTGACCATCAACGGCAATGTCACGGGCGCGGGCGAGATCGACCCGCTGCAGACTCTGGAGGTGAACGGCGGGATCGGCGCCGGCATCGATATCGCGTTCGACAAGACCACAGGCGCCCAAGGCGAGCTGGTGCTCGATGTGCCGCGCGGCGACCTCGGCACCATCACCGGCTTCGATGTCGGCCATTCGATCGACGTCATGGGCCTGGTGTTCTCCAACGCCGTGTTCACGCCCGGCACCGGCGGCAATCCCGGCACGTTGACACTGTCCGGCGGCAGCGACGCGCCGCTCGAGCTCAAAGTCGATGGCGACTATGCGCCGGACGCCTTCCTCGCCACGCCGGGCACCGACGACACGCTGATCACCCTGGTGCCGTGCTATTGCCCCGGCACGCTGATCCGCACGCCGCACGGCGAAACGCCTGTCGAAGAGCTCAGGATCGGCGACGCGGTGATGACCGCCAAAGGCGTGGCGCGGCCGGTCAAATGGATCGGACGGCGGAGCTATGACGGCCGCTTCGTCGGGGGCAACAAGGACGTCCTGCCGGTCTGCATCAAGGCCGGCGCGCTGGCCTATGGCGTGCCGCGGCGCGACCTTTGGATCTCGCCGCACCACGCGATGTATTTCGAGGATGGCGGCGGCGTGCTGGTCGAGGCCAAGGACCTGGTCAACGGCGTCTCGATCGTCCAGGCCGAAGCCGCCGACAAGGTCGAATACGTTCATGTCGAGCTCAAAACGCACGATGTGATCATTGCCGAGGGTGCGCCTTCGGAGACCTTCGTGGATGACGGCAGCCGGGGAGTCTTCCACAACGCAGGCGAATACGCCCTGCTCTATCCGGACGCGGTTGTGGGTCCGCTCTGCTTTTGCGCGCCACGGCTGGACTGGGGGCACGAGGTCGAGGCGGTCCGCCGGCGCATCGCGAAGCGCCGCGGACTGCGGCGCACCGACGCCGAGCCGAGGATCGGCGCCTTGCGCGGTTTCGTCGATGTGATCGGTCCCGATTGCATCGCCGGCTGGGTGCAGAACGAGGACTATCCGGAGGCGCCCGTGAGCCTCGACATCACCGCGGCGGGGATATGGCTCGGCCAGGTGCTGGCCAACCAGTACCGGGCCGACTTGGAGCAGGCAGGCCTCGGCAGCGGCCGCCACGGATTTGTGTACCGGCCGGCGAGGCCGCTGCAAGTCGATCTGCGCGACGTGGAGGTCCGGCGGTCGCTGGACCAGGCTCGGCTGCCGCTGACGGACGAATGCGATATCCGGATCAGGTCGGCGGCTTAACGCGACTGCATGAACGCGCCCGGTCGTCATTCCGGACGCCGCATGCGGCGATCCGGAATCCAGTACCGAAAAAAATCCTTCCGCAGCTGGATTCCGGGTTCGCGCCTTCGGCGTGCCCCGGAATGACAGCAGGCAAGCCTCAGGCGCTGAGCGGCACCATGCCCATCCAGAACATCAGCTTGTCGCCGACATCGACGTCGTAGGTGCGCGCGAACGTCAGCTTGCCGTCGTCGCCGATGCGGAACACCGTGAGCCCCGCGGCCACGGTCTTCACCGCATCGCCGTCGCGCACGTTCACCGGCAGATTGTGCTGCGCCACCATGAGCCGCCCGTTCGGATGGATGTGGAACGTGCGCGGATGGATCTTCCGGGTCTCGATGTGCTGGATCGGCGTCAGCGTGCCGTCGGTCTGGTTGATGGCGTAGACCACGATGCTGTTCTCGCCGCCCTTGTAGACCTGCTTGCCCTGGTACTCGACCGTGGCGTCGGAGCGGTTGGCGCCGTATAGGAAGCGGCCGTTGGGATGGACATGCACGGTGCTCGCGGCCTGCCGGGCGCGGATGTTGTTGGGCTCGGCGAGCGTGTCGACGCTCTGCACGATCTCCGCGCGAACCCGGCCCTTGTCCAGCCGGTGCAGCTGCATCTTGTTCTGCGTCTCGATCGAGACATACATCCACGGCTTGGTCGGATGGAAATCGAGATGGCGCGGCCCGTATTCCTTGCCGCCGTTCGGCGCCATCGAGACCTCGTTGGTGAGGAGCCCGTTCTTGTAGTCGAACACTTTGAGAGCGCCGGGGTCTTCGGCCTTCTGCGGCGTGCCTTCGTTGCCGCGCGTCACCAGGACCACCTGGCTGTTGTTGGGTGTGACGCGCACCTGATGCGCGAAGATGCCGGCGTCGGTGATGCCCGGCTGCGGCACCTCATCGCCCGGCGTGAAGTCCTTGTTGATACGGTAGACGCGCAGCGCGCTCGGATTGTTGAACGCCACCAGGATATGCTCGGACGGGATGTCCAAGCTCATGTGGATCGGGCGCACCGGCAGCTTGATGGGCTCGCCGTGCTTCGTCAGCGCGCCGGTCGCGGGATCGACCTTGAACGCGGTGACGTGATGCTCGGTGCCGGCCTTGCCATAGCCGGACGCGCTGCTGCTCGTGGCGACGTAGAGATAGCGCCGCGACTTGTGCGGCCAGGCGTATTGCACGCCGGCCGGCAGCATGACGGCCTCGCGCTTGATCAGCTCGGCCTTGTCGACATCGATGTCATAGCGGGTGAGCTCGGGACCGACATTGGCGTAAAGCGCAGCTTTCATGGGTGCTTGTTTCGCTGAGACGGTGCGGGGCGCGGCGATGGATGCCGCAGCGGCAGACAGGAACGTTCTGCGGTTGAACATGGCATTCCTCCCTCAACAGTTTGCCGTCGATCGATAAGCGCCGCGGGATGCCGCGGTGTCGATGGCTGGAAGGATGCTAGCGGCTCAAGCATGATGGCACTAGCCGGCCGCCAACTGCAGTCGACCAACCCCTCAGGCATTTGAGCGTCTCGCAGGCGAGGTTGCGGGACCTGTAGCACCACACGAAAAACGTGTAGTATTGAACTATAGCGCCGGGGGGCGGTCATGGTTCGATTGCTTATTCTTGGACTCGTGGCGACTTTCTTTGCTGTTGAAAGTGCGGACGCCAGACGGTTTGGAAGGTTCGTGAGTGGGATGGCACGCGGCGCCGTGCATGGAGGCGTCGAGGGAGCAGCGCGGTCGTATACGGCCAAAACATATGGTCCCGATGTCCTAACGCTCGACCAGCTTGTCGCGTGTCTCAAGACAGCAAACGTACTGGACGAGGAAAGCGAGCAGATCGAGTCTCAAAGAACAAGGTTGCAAGAGGCATCGAAAGAGCTAGATGCGTTCGCGGAACGCATAGAGCGGAAACGGCTCGCCACGGACACCCGAAGCCAAAGGCAGATTGATAGTTTCAACGCCGATGCGGATGCATACAACGCGGGCGTTCGGCGCGTTAAAGCTCAGCAAGAAGAATTCAATAGACAAGTTAACGCGCACAACATGAGTGCGGGTTCGTTCAACACATCCTGCGGCAAGAAGTATTACGTGGACGACATGGAAAAGGCGAAGAACCTCGCCGGGCTCTAATTAGTTTCGAGCGATTCGCAATGGGACTCGCTCTGTTGGTCGGGGGGCGCTGTGAGTGAAGGTTGGTATTACGGACGGGGCACACAGCAGAGCGGGCCTATGTCGCTGGAAGAGCTGCGATCAAGGCTGCGGCAGGACGGCAATCTTTCGGAGGCTCTCGTCTGGCGTGAAGGATTTGATGACTGGAAGCGCGCCCCCGAAGTCGAAGAACTCTACCCACCAAGTCCGAAGCCGCCACCTCTTCCCTCCGTAGCGCCCATTGTGGCCCCGCAAATAGCCACGGCAACGCCGGTGGCTCCCCCGGAAGCAGAAACTGGATGGCGCAAGGCATTCGGGATAGCGGCATCTATCGGCGGGGGAGTGATAGGCCTGACGTTAGCCAAGGTGTTGGGATCCACTTTCTGGCTACCAGCTATCACGGTAGGTGCGTCCTGGTTCCTCTTTGAAAAATGCAAAGTACCGAATTGGCTATTGCCCATGGTGGCCATTGTTGTGGGTCACACGCTCTGGATATCGATCGGCATCGGCATACTCATTTCTATGGGGCGAGCGACCGAAGAAAATTACGTGTCCCTAGTAGATATCGTCATCGTGGCTGGCCTTACACTGTGGGTCTTGAAGAAGCAAAGCCAAGCTGCGTGCGTCGGGTTTATAGTGTATGAGGTCATTGCTTTTGGAGCCAATCTCGTGACCTTCTCCGATAGACCTTCAATGGTGGCTGCCGCGCTTATGCATATTGTCTTGCGTTCGTGTGGGTTTGCGGCCGCGATCTACGCCACCGTGAAGGCTCGTAATGCAAAAGAACCCCTTGGCGAAATCACCAAGACTACTTGGCAAGCTTAGGGTGACCGAGGTGTAGAGCGCCGGGTCTCCCACAAGCTATTGCGCGACGTCACCAGACCTGCGGCGAAGTTCGCGCTCGATGAATCTTTCACGGGCCCCTACGACCAATTCCTGTTTGAGGTATTATCCCGTTCGACGGGGTTGATCATGAGCACGCCAACGGAATCACCGACGCCATCCTCGGCCGCACGGCCCGCTTCGAAGAGGAGCCCGGCCCGGCGCTTTGCCGCCGTGGTGATCCTGGGTGCGCTGGCCGTCGTCGTGCTGTGGGTTGCTGCGTTCAGTCTCATTACCTCGCTGCTGATCGGATCGGGCGTCGTCGTTGTGATCGTGGCGGCGGATACGGTCTCGGATGTGGTCTCGATGATCGTGGACGCCATCGCGGCCGCCATATTCCTCGTGCTGGCAGGCATTGCCGTCTTGTTCGCCACAATCTTCGACATTTTCGGGTAACCAGCCGCGGGTCTTGGGCCGTGATGAGGCCGGCGCGCCGGAGACAATCCTTCCCAGGACTATTCCGCTCCAAGCAGACGCTTGGCATAAAGGACGCATAACATCGCCGCTGAATCGGGCGCACTCATGAATGCCGGGCGGAAAATTCTGCTGGCGTCCTTTCTGCTCATAATCGCGATCGGCAGCGGGCCTCTGTTTTCGCCTGCCCTCACCGAGACGATCGGAGATAAAGTCGGCGCGCAAGTCCTTGGCCGGCGTGATGTTGACGCCGGAGTTGCGCATGGTGAGGTCTATTTTCGGCTAGGCAATCCGAGCAAGATCGAGGGCAATACATACACTTGGTTTGACGGCAAGCCCGACGGCATCCCGTTCACGGCCATCATCGAGAGCGACGCCCTTTCATCCGTGAACTGTCTCTGACGCGGCCAGTAGCGCGCAGGGGTGGAAAAGCGGAGCAACGCACACGCCTAGCGTGGGCAAAAGCAGCCATCCGCCGATGCCGCTCGGCTCCTGAGTGGCCGTGTTCGACAGCTCGGTCATATGAGTTTCGCCCCCCGGAAAAGCAAGCGCAGATTTCGCTCAGCTCACCCCGCGAGCTGCAAGATATCGAAGCGCGGCTCAATCCGGTGGAAGATCAAGCTCATGCCTCGTCGGCCCGCCTTCATCGACATTGTCATAGTTCACGAGCACCACGATCTTGCTTTTGCTCTGCTCCAGAACCGTGACGGATTCGGCCTTCGGCACTTCCGCGCTGTCCTTTGCCTTGGCGTCGGTCCGGACCACCGCGATCGGCTTTATGTCCGGCTTCTTGTCCTTGGAAAACGGCGCCTTCACCAGCCAAAGCCTGTACTCGACATCCGTTTGGTCCAGGGTCGGACCGGACAGCACCAGAAGGCTGCCGTCGTCCAACGCCGCCAAATCGCGAATGCCCGCGTTGGCACCCAACGCCAGGGTTGTCGTCTCGACGACGCTGCTCGCCGGCAGCGATTCCTTGCCGGCGGCAAACAGGTCTTTCACCGGCGCGCTGATCAGGACGGCCGAACCATCTTTCATAAGAGGCGTGCGCAGCCCTGCATAAAGACGATCGCCGATCACCGCGACCCCTTCGATGTTGGTGCCCTCGCCTTTCGGCTTGCCGAACGCGTCTTTCACAGTCGAGGCGGCCAGCATGTCGGCGCCTCGCCAGCTTCGCTCGACGAGCGGCTCGCTTGCCCCGAAACTCGTCGCGCTGGCCGGCTTGAACCGCGTCAGGAGAAAGCTCGACGGCTTGTACTCGTTTTTGCCTGAGCACGAATGGGAGCTGGCGACGTAGACATATCCACCAGCAAGAGAAATGCCCTCGCCGTCGGCCTCCTTGAACTTTCCGATGTCCTTGCAGATCGGGCCGCGCGGTTTTCCGACAATATCTTTCTCTTCGCCGGTTTCACCTTTCCGGGTGACCGACACGATACGCCCGGTCGGTTTCACGCCGCTGGACGTCAGGATCACGACTTCGCCGAAGCGCTCTTCATCGTTCACCGCAAAGCATTCCCGGCTTCCATTCGATGCCTGATCGAGACAGGCCATGCCGCTTATGCCACGGGCCTTTTTATTACCCGTATCCGGCGCCTTATATTGGGCGAGCGGCTTAAGCAGCGTTCCGTTGCTGATCTTTTCTGCGGCGAGCGCGTGCGAAGCGAAAACGCCGATCGCAATCGCCGGCAGACCCAGGCCTCCAAACCAGAGCTTCCTTGTTCGGTTCATGTGTCGCTCCCTCCGTTACGCCCAGCCCGATATGCGGGCGGTCAGGTCAGCACCCGTCGCGCGCGAGTGGATTCTTCACCGGCACGGATGGGATCTCTGATCGTCGCGCCGACCCCGACCGCTCACGAGCGTCCGGTCATCAAAATTTCGTCCCGAAAAACACCCTCGCGCAAAGGTTGAAGATACCCGCACCCGCCCGGGCGGCGCAATCGGCGTCGCTTGGTTGCTTCATCTGGACGCGATCGGGCCCGCCATGAACCTTTCGCGACCGCTCTGCGACCAATGCCTGTTTGAGGTGATATCCGTGACATGGGGCCGACGATGACCACGCCAACAGAGCCGAACGCACAGCCCGCTCCGACGAGGGGCCCGGCCCGGCGCATCGCCGCCGCGTTGACGGTCGGCGTGCTGCTCATCCTCGTGCTGTGGATCACGGCGTTCAGCCTGTTCACCTCGCTGCTGATCGGATCGGGCGTCGTCGTGGTGTTCGTGGCCGCGAGCACGGTCTCGGACGCGGTCGAGACGATTCTGAACGCGATTGCGGCGGTCATCTCGTTCATTCTGGCGGCCATCGGCGCCATCTTCGGCACGATTTTCGGATTGTGCACGATCTAGCCGGCCTCGGTTCGGCGAGCCAATGGGCTCGCGTCTTTGGGCTTAACACGTCCTACGAGCCACGAGCTGACACCGCTGCGTCTCCCTCGCCCGGCGCACGCCCGCTCGCGGCAGCATGAAGCCGACGAAATACGACGCCGGCTCCTCTCGTCCATCGAGCAGCAGGATCGAAAAGGCCGGCAGTCTCCGGCCCCCAGCTCGGGGGCCGGCACAGCCCTCGGAAACCATCCGGCGGTTGCTCAGTTACCGACCATGGCCATAAAGAGCGGTAGCCGGTGATGGACACCATTGGGCTCGCGAGAGCACAGGATCAGGCCATCAAACTGGTCAAAGGCGTCGCCGCGGCCATCCTTGCGGCTCTGATCGTGGCCACGCTGTATTTCGGCCGTGACGTTTTCGTGCCCATTGCGCTGGCCATCCTGCTGAGCTTCGTCCTGGCGCCGCTCACGAGGCGCCTCCAGGATTGGCACATTCCACGCCCCGCCTCGGTCATCAGCGTGGTGCTGCTGGCGTTTTTGATCATTTTTGCGGTCGGCGGAGTCATTGCCAGCCAGATCACGCAGCTGGCGAGCGCGCTTCCCGGCTATGAAGTCAACATGCGGTCCAAGATCCAATCCATTCGAGGGACCGCCGCGACCCACAACACGCTCGATCGGGCCGCCGACGTTCTCAAGGATCTCGGCAAGGAGCTGAACAAGCCCAAGGATGCTCCGCCGTCTTCCGTCATCGTGCCGGCGCCGGCACCCGGGCCGGACACCAAGCCCATTCCGGTCGAGGTCCGGCAGCCGCCGCCGACCGCGCTCGAGAGCATCGCCTCGCTGATCTCGCCGCTGCTGCACCCGCTGATGACCACGGGCATCGTGATCATTTTCGTGATCTTCACACTGATGCAGCGCGAGGACCTGCGGAACAGGCTGATCAAGCTTGCGGGATCGCATGACCTGCAGAAGACCACGGCCGCGCTCGACGACGCGGCCCGGCGACTCAGCCGGCTGTTCCTGGCGCAGCTCGCGTTGAACTCCGGCTTCGGCATTTCGATCGGAGTGGCGTTGTGGTTCATCGGTATTCCGAGTGCAGCGCTGTGGGGCATCCTGGCCGGAATTCTGCGCTTCGTTCCCTATGTGGGCTCGTTCATCTCCGCGGTTTTTCCGCTCGCTCTGGCCGTGGCGGTCGATCCGGGCTGGTCGTTGCTGCTGTGGACCGCAGTCGTGTTCTTCGTCCTGGAGCCGCTGGCCGGACAGTTCCTCGAGCCGATGCTCTATGGGCGCAGCTCAGGCTTGTCGCCACTTGCCGTGGTGATCTCGGCGACGTTCTGGACCACGCTGTGGGGCCCGATCGGCCTGGTGCTCGCGACACCGTTGACGATCTGTCTTGTGGTTCTGGGCCGCCATGTGGAGAGCCTCAAGTTCCTGGACGTGATGTTCGGCGACAGGCCGGCCTTGTCGCCACCGGAGATCTTCTATCAACGCATGCTGGCGGACGATCCCGCCGAGGCGCTCGACAAGGCGGAGGAGTTCCTCAAGCAGCGGCCGCTGTCGGCCTATTACGACGAGGTCGCGCTGAAGGGCCTCAAGCTGGCGCAGAACGACGTCGACCGCGACGCCCTGGACGCACCGCTGCTGCAGAGGATCGAGACTTCAGTCGCAGAGCTCACCTCCGAACTGGCCGACGATGAGGACCGGCAGGCTTTGAAAGAGCCAACGAAGGATACCGAAGCTGCCGCAGCCGTCGATGCAAGCGACGATGCCGGGTCGTTCGAGCTGCAGGCTTTGCGCAAAGATGAACTCGCGCCTGAATGGCAAGGTGACGTGTCGGTCCTGTGCGTTGCCGGCCGATCCGAGCTCGACAAGGCTGCGGCGACCATGCTGGCTCAGCTCTTGTCGAAGCACGGGCTCAAGGCGCGTGTTGAAGGCGCGGACGCGCTGTCCAACGCCAATATCTTCCGGCTGGACACCAAGGGCGTGGCGCTGGCTTGCGTGTCGTTCCTGGATTCCAAAAGTCCCGCGCAGATTCGCTATGCCATACGGCGCCTGCGGCGCAAGCTCCCCGATGCCCCGATCATCCTGGGATGTTGGCTGGCGGAGACCGACCCGGCCGCGATGGCCACCACGGTCAAGGCCGACGCCGGCGCCGGGACACTGCGGGAGGTGGTCCAGCTCTGCCTCGACCAGGCGCGCGCGGTGCCTGCCACGGTGGATGCCGAGCGCCGCCTTGCCATTCCATTGACGGCCTAGAGCGACCCCCTGTGTGAACAAGAACCACGCGCAAATGCGTAGCGGCACCCGAAAACCAGGCTTCTTTTTTCTGAACTTGCCCGCCTCTCACACGTTCACAATGATGGCGACGAAAAATCCCATTTGCCCCAACTGCGCACGCGAGATGCGCCACGCCTCACGACAGGAGGGGCAGAGCACTTTCATTTGCAGAGTTTGCCAAGTCGCATTTATCACGAGCGAGCCCGTCTGTTTGGATAAGGACTGACCTTGGGCATCATCGAAAAACTATTGGCGCTGTTCCGTCACCCACCCCAGGTCGTCGTCCACGATTCGACCGTGTCGAAGCCACGCGATCTCGACGAGACTTTCTTCGATGAGAAGGCGCAAGAGCGCGTCGGGAAAGCAATTTCCAATTCGAACCGTTCAGAACGCGTCTGAGGCACGCCGTGCATCTCGCCTCGGAGGCCGCCTCAGTTGGCGGCCTGGTTCACTCCGTCCTCATTCCAGGCCGCTTCGGAGAGCCGTTACCCGTCAAGCCGCTGCGTTCTCGGCCGCGCGGCGCGCGCCCTTGCCCGACTGCGGCAGCATGAAGCCGTCGAAATACGCCGCGAGCTCCTTGTAGCCATCGAGCGGCAGGACCTGCGCGATGTATTGATCCGGCCGCACCACAATCATGCACCCAGCCTCGCGGTCGATGCCGCGCATGGCGAAGATGTCGTGGCCGGCCTTGAGGTCCGGGCAGAACATCTTCTCGTAGTCTTGCAGGCCCAAGCGTCCCTTGTGGGGCAGCAGCAGCGCGGGCATCGCCTCGATGGCGAGCTCGCGATGCGCCTGCTGGAACACGGCGCGAAGATCGATGACCGCGTCGATGTCTTCGTCGGGGCGGGTGTATCTGCGGATGGGAGACTCCGGGCTTTCGCTCAGAAATTCGCACAGCTTGCGCAGCTTCGAGTTGGCCGCGGCCGGATCGCCGGAGCCGGCGAAGGCATAGATGCGGAAGCGGCCGTCCGCCTGGCCGGCGTGGCCGAGATGGACCGGCTTGGCATCGGCGAGACGAATGACCGGCGCCGAGTGGAAGCGCTGGCCGACCACGAAGCCCTTGGCGAGATGCTGGTGGGTGCTTTTGCCGGTGAGCAGCGACGGACCGTAGTGTGTCGCGGTGCCCGCGGTGTAGCGGCCGTGCTTGACGAAATATTTCTGGGTCTCGGCCGGGTCGGCGCTATGGCCTTCCTCATTGGAGGCGAGCATCGCCGACCATTCGCGGTCGAAGTCGATCAGCTCTGCGGCGATGGCGCGCCGCTCGGCGGAATAAGTGTGCAGCAACGACGGCGGGCAGCGCCCCTGCAGCACGGCAACGAGCTTCCAGCCGAGATTGAACGCGTCCTGCATGGAGACGTTCATGCCCTGGCCGGCCTTCGGGCTGTGGGTGTGGCAGGCGTCGCCGGCGATGAACACGCTCGGCAGGCGCGTCGCGACCTCGTTTTCCGGCACGTCGTCGAACTTGTCGGTGAGGCGCTGGCCGATCTCGTAGATCGACCACCACGGCACCTCCTTGGGCTCGAGCCGGTATGGATGGAAGATGCGCTGCGCCTTCGCGATCAGCTCGTCGAGCGTGATGTTGCGGCTGGCGGCCCGCTCGCCCACGTTGAGCTTGGTCAGCTCCACATAAAGACGGAAGATGTAGCCGCCCTCGCGCGGGATGATCAGCATGCTGCCTTCGTGCGACGACTGGATCAGGCACTTGCAGCGCACATCCGGAAAGTCGGTGACCGCCAGCACGTCCATCACGCCCCAGGCATGGTTGGCGGAATCGCCGTGCAGCTCGCGGCCGATCGAGGTGCGCGCGACGCTGCGCGCGCCGTCGCAGCCGACCACGTAGCGCGCCTTGACGGTCTCGGTCTGGCCCTGGTGGCCGTCGTCGACGCGCTCCAGCGTGACGGTGGCGCGCTGATCGTTGCCTGCCGCGGGCTTCACGTTGACGAGGCGCCGCGAATAATGCGGCTCGAGCTTGGCGGCATTCCTTCGCATCAGGTCGAGATAGAAATCGTGGATGCGCGCCTGGTTGAGGACGACGTGCGGAAACTCCGACAGCCCGTCTTCGACGTCCTTGATCCAGCCGCTGCGGGCGATGTTCTCAGGTCTCTTGGCGTCCGGCTTCCAGAACGTCGTCTCGTTGATCCAGCAGGCCTCTTTCAGAACGCGCTCGCTGAAGCCGTAGGCATGGAACATTTCCATGGTGCGGCAGGCGACGCCGTCGGCCTGGCCGCGCAGCAACGGGCCTGACTTCTGCTCGACGATGCAGGTCTTGATGTCCGGGAACGCCGAGAGTTGCGCCGCGAGTGTCAGGCCCGCCGGTCCGCAGCCGACGATCAGGACATCGACCTCCTCGGGCACGGAGCCCTGCGCGCCGGAAAGCGGATACCGCTCCGCCGGGTCGAAGATCTCGGGATCGCCGGGGACAAAGCCATTCAGATGGAATTGCATGAGCGCCTCCTATTGCTCAGTATGCTGAAGATCAGTATACTGTGTCAATAGCCGGTTTGGCCTGCCCCTCCTGCCCTTTGGAGAGCCCGTGAACGAAACCTATGAAATGCCGGGACACATGCCCGGACATCTGGCGCGCCGCTTCCAGCAGATCGCGGTGGCGGTGTTCATGGCCGAGGTCGAACAAGCGGGCTTCGACCTCACGCCCGTCCAATACGTGGCGCTCGCGGCCGTTGCCGCCAACCCGAGCCTCGATCAGGTCACGCTCGCCGGACTGATCGCCTATGACCGCACCACCATCACCGGCGTGGTCGACCGGCTGGTGCAGAAGGGGCTGATGGCGCGCAACGAAAGCAGCCGGGACCGGCGCGCGCGCGAGCTCACGATCACCGATGCGGGCCAGCGAACCTTGCGCAGCATCACGCCGGCGGTCGAGGCCGCCCAGCGGATCATGCTGCGCGGGCTTTCGGACCAGGAGGCGAAGGAGCTGGTGCGGCTTCTGCAGAAGGCCACCGCCGCGGGCAACGAGTTGAGCCGGGCGCCGCTGCGCACGGCGGCAGTGGGTTGAAGGCGAATCGCCGTTTGCCGCGATCTTCGATTTTTCGCATTTTCGCACCGTCATGACCGGGCATAGCCGTCCGAAGGACGGCGTCGCTTGCGCTCGCCTATGCCCGGCCATCCACGCCTTGGCTACAAAGCAAGACGTGGATGCCCGGCACAAGGCCGGGCATGACAGTGGAGATTGGTGCAACAGAGGGGAAACACTCGCCGTCGTTTCGCGGTCCTACTTCGGCGCGAGACCGTTTTCCCTGATGATCTTCCCCCAGCTCGCGATCTCTTCCGGGATGAACTTCTTCATGTAGGCGGGCGTGCGGCGCTCGGGGGCGACAACCGCGGCGCCGATCTCGCGGAAGCGCTGCTGGATGGCGGGCGTCTCGAGTGCCTCGAGCGCAGCCTTCGAGAGCTTCGCCGCGATGGGCTCCGGAGTTCCGGCCGGCGCAAAGAGTCCGATCCAGTAGTTGCCCTGAATGCCGGGGAGCCCCTGCTCGGCCACGGTCGGAAGCTGCGGCAACAGCGGCGAGCGCTGGTCGGTCAGCACGCCGTAGAACTTGATGGACTTCGCCTCGATCTGCGGCAGCGCGCCTGCCGCCACCGGGCAATAGAGATCGAGATTGCCGGAGACCAGATCCTGGATGCCGGCGGCCGCGCTCCGGTACGGCACATGCGTCAGGTTCACGCCGACCGCATGCATCACCTGGGCACAGGCGAGATGCGTCGCGCCGCCGACGCCCGAGGAGCCGAACTGCATCTTGTCCTGGTTGGCCTTCAGATAAGCGATCAGCTCTTTCAGGTTGTTCGGCTGCAGCGCGTTGCGTCCGACCAGCACGGTCGGCAGATCGACGGCGAGCACGATCGGGATCAGATCGGTCGCGGAGTTGTAGGGCGGCTTCTCGAGCAGCGTCTGGCTCTGGGCGATGGTGTCCGCGCCGCCGACCACGATGGTGTAGCCGTCGGGCGCCGCGCGCACCGCGCGCAACGTGCCGGTCGAGCCGCCGGCGCCGCCGATGTTCTCGACGACGACCTGCTGACCGAGCAGCTCGGACATGCGTCCGACTACGAGGCGCCCGACGATGTCCACGCTGTTACCCGCTCCGAACGGCACGATCGCCGTGATGTACCGGGTGGGCCAGTCCTGAGCGGCCGCAGCGCCGAGCTGCGACAGAACCAACACGGCGGACGCAAGGAAGCGGGACAATCTCATCGAGGGACTCCTGGGACGCTTGCAATTCAATCCGGCAGCGGCCTGGCGTGCAAGCTTTGTGCCCTTCGACTTTCGGCGCCGCCTGCCCCAACGTGTTGCCAAACGCCGATCAGCGCAGCGACGGTCGCGCTGAATCGTCAGGACATGAGGCGCAGGTCCGAGGCGATGCGGACATGCCGGACATCCTGCTTTGCGATTTTCAAAGCTGCAATCCTGCGAAGCGCGTCAACGCGAAGCAGGATGGTGCCCAGGGGCGGAATCGAACCACCGACACTGCGATTTTCAGTCGCATGCTCTACCAACTGAGCTACCTGGGCATCTTGGGAGTTGGCGGGGGTTTATAGGGGGTCAATTTCCGCCTGTCCAGGAGAACGGATCAGCAAGTTCCCGCAGGGGGTTGGCCGAATTCTTGACGCGTTGGCCGGCCGGTTTTGCGGGCCCGCGCCTGCCCCTACTCCACCTTGATCCCGGCCTCGGCGATGATCGGACCCCACTTCGCCATTTCGGCCGCAAGATGCGCCCGAAGCTCCTCGGGCGAGGAGCCGATCACGCCGACGCCGAGTTGCTCGAGCTTGGCCTTGGTGTCGGGGTCGGACAGCGCCGTGACCGTGTCGGCGTGCATCTTGCGGATCACCGGCTCGGGGGTCTTTGCCGCCACGAACATCGCGTACCAGGCGGTGACGTCGAAGCCCGGCACGCCCGCCTCCGACACGGTCGGCACGTCGGGCAGCACTGCAAGCCGCTTCTGCGACGTGATGCCGAGCGCGCGGAGCTTGCCGCCTTGAATGAGCGGCAGCACGGCGCCGGTGTTGTTGAACATCACGTCGACGCGGCCGGGAATGAGGTCGTTGAGCGCGGGACCGGCGCCGCGATAGGGCACATGCAGGAGCTTGAGCCCGGTCATCCGGTTGAACAGCTCGCCGCTCAGATGCACCGAGGTGCCGTGGCCGGACGACGCGAAGGTCGCCTTGCCGGGATTGGCGCGCGCGTATTCGATGAACTCCTTGACGGTGTGCGCGGGCGAATTCGCCGGCACCGCCATGATGTTCGGATAATCGCAGACGAGGCTCACCGGCGCCAAGTCGGCGACCGGATCGTACGGCAGCGTCTTGAACAGGAACTTGTTGACCGCGAGCGGCATCGACTGCAGCAACACGTTGTAGCCGTCGGGGTCGGACTTCGCGACCATGTCGGTGCCGATGGAAGTGGCGCCGCCGCCCTTGTTCTCCACCACCATCTGCTGGCCGAACACGATGGAGAGCTGGTTGGCCAGCACACGGGCGATGGCATCGGTGCCGCCGCCCGGCGGGAACGGCACGACGAGGCGGACGAAGCGTGTGGGGAAGGCCACGGTCTGCGCGCGAGCGGCGTTGAGGCCGAGGACGGCCGCAAAGACGGACGCGGACGACAACGCGGCGAAGCGCCGGCGGTCGAGCATGCAATCCTCCCAGATGGCCGGCGCTCTGACGGCGCCGTGCTTGGGGAAGCTTAGAGCAAACCGGTTCGGAACTGAATTGGCGTCACGCCCTGATCCGGCATCGGCGGTGCGATCCCTCCCCGCCAGGGGAGGGTGGACTTGCGAGGCGTCAGCCGAGCGAGGCCGGGTGGGGAGATGCTTGCGATGATGGAGAGCGCTCTCGTGTTGAGTTTTCTCCCCACCCGGCCGCTTCGCGGCCACCCTCCCCTGGCGGGGAGGGATGGCACCGCCTGTGACGCTACGCCCGCTCGTCCGGCTCGTTGCCGATCTTGTCGCCGTCCTCGTCGTCGTTCTCGGTCACCGGAACCGCATAGGTGCCTTTGAACCAACGGTTGAGATCGACATCGGCGCAGCGCTTCGAGCAGAACGGCCTGAACTCCTGCAGCGGCAGCTTGCCGCAGATCGGGCACGGCGCGAGGCGGGGCGTGTTGGTCGGTGCGGTTTCAGCCATGAGTCTTATTTAATCCCTGTCAGCCCGCGGCGCGAGGGTCTCTCCGGCTGTCGATTTCGCGCAGCTCGGTTTTCAACACCTTGCCGTAGTTGTTCTTCGGCAGCGCCTCGACGAACACGTAGTCCTTCGGCCGCTTGAAGCGCGCGATGTTGGACAGGCAGAGCGCGTCGAGCGCGCCCGTCGGCACATTGCCGACCACATAGGCCACCACCACCTCGCCCCATTCGTGGTCCGGCCGTCCGATCACCGAGACCTCGCGCACACCAGGATACTTGAGCAACACCTCCTCGACCTCGCGCGGATAGATGTTGGAACCGCCGGAGATGATCAGGTCCTTGGAGCGGTCCATCAGCTTCAGATAGCCGAACGGATCGAAGGCACCGATGTCGCCGGTGTGGAGATAGCCGTCGCGAAGCGCGGCGTCGCTCGCCTCGTCGTTCTGCCAATAGCCGGCCATCACGGTGTCGCCGCGGCAGAGGATCTCGCCGATGCCGCCCCGCGGGAGCTCCCGGCCGTCCTCGCCCGCGACCATCACGCGGATCGCGCTGAACGGCCGGCCCACCGTGGCGAGCCGCTGCCGCCAGAACGGATGGGTGCGGTCGGCGACCTCGGCCTTGGGCAGCACCGTGATGGTCATCGGGCTTTCGCCCTGGCCGTAGATCTGCGCAAGCCTGGGGCCAAAGCGGTCGAGCGCCTTCAGCGCGTCTTCGACATACATCGGCGCGCCGCCATAGATGATGGTGCGGATGTTCTCACGCGGACAGTCGGCGCCGCAGTCGACCAGCCGCTTGACCATGGTGGGCGCCGCGAACATCGAAGTCCCGGGCCAGGCGCGGAACAGCGAGAAAACTTCCTCGGGCTCGAAGCCGGACGATTCCGGCACCACGTTGACGCCGCGGCGCATCACATGCGCCATGATGTAGAGGCCGGAGCCGTGGCTCATCGGCGCGGCGTGCAGGATCGGATCGCCCGGCGCGACGGTGTCGACCTCGGTCATGTAGGCCTTGGACGCCGCGGCGAGCACGTTGTGCGTGAGCATCGCGCCCTTCGGCCGGCCGGTGGTGCCCGAGGTGTAGAACAGCCAGGCGAGGTCGTCGCCCTCGACCGTCACCACCGTTATGGGATCCGCCGCAAAGAGCTTGTCGTATTCGGCGCTGCCGATGACGATCAGCCGCTCCAGCGAGGACGGCGCGTGCGGTGCGATCTCGGCATCGAGGCCGCCGGACGCAAAGCAAACCCGCGCGCCGGACTGCTCGAGGATATAGCCGAGCTCGGCGCCGTGCAGCTTGGCGTTGGCAGGTACGGCGGCGAGGCCCGCATGCCAGATCGCATAGAGCACTTCGAGATAGTCGGGGCTGTTCTTCGAAGCGATCGCGACGCGGTCACCGGGCCGGAGCCCCATGTCCTGCAACGCATGAGCCAGACGCGCGACGCGCGCTGCGGTCTCGCCGTAAGTGCGCAAGACCTTTGGTCCGAGGCCAAGCGCCGGCCGCGAGCCTTCAGTCTTACCCGCTGTCTCCAGCCATAAAGCCAGATTCATCCGCGCCCACCGCCGTCATGGCCGGGCTTGTCCCGGCCATCCACGTCTTACCTTCTCGCCGACAAGCCTAAAGACGTGGATGCCCGGCACAAGGCCGGGCATGACGTGGAGAGAGTTCCGGCTACGTCTCAGACGGCGTTGAGCCAGCCGAAGTGGATCGGGAAGCCCTCGCCCGACAGCAGCGACGCAGTCTCATAGAGCGGCAGGCCGACGATGTTGGTGTAGGAGCCGACGATCTTGACGATGAAGCTTCCGGCGAGGCCCTGCGCCGCATAGCCGCCGGCCTTGCCGCGCCATTCGCCCGAGGCGAGATAGGCCTCGACGTCGTTGTCGCTCAGCCGCTTGAAGCGGACCCTCGTCTCGATCAGCCGCTGGCGGAAGCCCTCCTTCGGGGTCACCAGGCAGACGCCTGTGTAGACCCGGTGGCTGCGGCCCGAGAGGAGCCGCAGGCACTGCGCGGCCTCGTCGAGCAGGTCGGCCTTGGGCAGGATGCGGCGGCCGACCGCCACCACGGTGTCGGCGGACAGGATGTAGGAACCGGTCAATTCGTCATCGAGCTTGACGGCGGCGAGCGCGGCCTCCGCCTTGCCGCGGGCCAGCCGGTTGGCGCAAGCGCGCGGCAATTCACCCCGCTTCGGCGTCTCGTCGAGATCGGCCGGACGCAATGCGTCCGGCTCGATGCCGATCTGATTGATGAGGGTGAGCCTCCGCGGCGAGCCGGAGGCGAGCACGAATTTCGGACGTCCGATGATCATTGCGGAAATATGACCTTGCGAAAGTGGCGCGGAACCTAACGGAAACGGCTGATTTGGACAACACGGCGGTCCAGCGGACCTAGGCGCTACTCATTACCACCGGAACGGCCGCCGAACCGGGCCTTGATATTCTGGGTCAGCTGGTCGCGCACCGCGCGATAGGCGTCGAGCCGCTGCTCCCGGGAGCCCTCGGCCGCAGTCGGATCGGGGGTCGGCCAGTATTCGACATCGGCCGCGATCGTGCGGGTCAGCTCCAGCGCCTTGTGATGGGCCTCGGGCGACAGCGTGACGATCAGGTCGAAGTTGAGCCCGTGCCAGTCCTCCAGCTCGTCGAAGGTGATCGGCTTGTGCTTTCCGATATCGATGCCGACCTCGTCCAGCGCCGCCACCGCAAACGGGTCGAGCTCGTCCTTGTTCACGCCCGCAGAAGCCGCATAGACGGCGCGGCCGAGCATCTGCTTGAACAGCCCCTCGGCCATCGGCGAGCGCACCGAATTGAGCCCGCAGGCGAACAGCACCGCCTGCGGCGTGGCGCGTCGCGGCGGCTCGGCCACGGCCTCAGCCCTTCCAGTGCAAGACGCAGAGCAGCGTGAACAGCCGGCGCGCGGTGTCGAAATCCACCGTCACCTTGCTCTTCAGCGCGCCCTGCAGGATGCGCGAGCCTTCGTCGTGCAGGCCGCGGCGGCCCATGTCGATCGCCTCGATGCGATCCGGCGTCGCGGTGCGGATCGCCGAGTAGTAGCTGTCGCAGATCAGGAAGTAGTCCTTGACGATCCTCTTGAACGGCGTGAGCGACAGCAGATGCGCGATCACCGGCTTGCCGTCCTCGCGGCGGATGTCGAAGACGAGCCGGTTTTCCTTGAGGCTGAGGTTGAGCGTGTAGGGCCCGCTCCTGTGGCCGACCAGCGCGAAGGAGTTCTCCTCGATCAGGTCGTAGATCGCGACCGAGCGCTCGTGGTCGATGTCGGGGCTGGAGCGGCCGATCGATTCCTCGTCGAGGTTGACCGCGACGAGCCTGTCCGGATCGGCTGCTTTCGCCGCGCTCATCTGCGATTGAGGCGGATGGCGACCGAGCGGGCGTGGGCGTCGAGCCCTTCGGCCTCGCCGAGCGCGATGGCCGCGGGGCCGAGCGCCGCGAGCTGCTCCGGTCCGCATTTGAGGATCGAGGTGCGCTTCATGAAGTCGAGCACGCCCAGGCCTGACGAGAAGCGCGCCGAGCGCGCGGTCGGCAGCACATGGTTGGAACCGGCCACATAGTCGCCGATCGCCTCGGGGGTGTGCGAGCCCAAAAAGATGGCACCGGCGTTGCGGATCTTTTCGGCGAGCCGCTCGGCATCCTCGGTCTCGATCTCGAGATGCTCGGGCGCCAGCGCATCGACCAGCGGCACCGCCTCGTCGAGCGCGCGCACCAGAATGACCGCGCCGTAGTCGCGCCACGACGCGCCGGCGACGCTGCTGCGCGGCAAGGTCGTGAGCTGCGCCGCCACCGCCTTCTCGACCGCATCGGCGAGCGAGGCGTCGTCGGTCACGAGAATCGATTGCGCCGCGGTGTCGTGCTCGGCCTGCGCCAAGAGATCGGCCGCGATCCAGTCGGGGTTGGCGTGCTTATCGGCGATGATCAGCACCTCGGACGGGCCCGCGATCATGTCGATGCCGACGGTGCCGAACACCACGCGCTTGGCCGCCGCCACATAGGCATTGCCGGGTCCGACGATCTTCGCCACCGGCTTGATCGTCTCGGTTCCGTAGGCCAAAGCCGCCACCGCCTGGGCGCCGCCAACCCGATAGACCTCGTCGGTGCCGGCAAGCTTCGCCGCGGCGAGCACCAGCGGCGCGAGCTTGCCGTCCGGCGACGGCACCACCATCACGATACGCGGCACGCCTGCGACCTTCGCCGGCACCGCGTTCATCAGCACCGACGACGGATAGGCCGCGGTGCCGCCCGGCACATAGAGCCCGACCGCCTCGATGGCGCTCCAGCGATGGCCGAGCTCGACGCCGAGCGCGTCGGTGAAGCGGTCGTCCTTGGGCTTCTGGCGCTGGTGATAGGACTGGATGCGATCGCGCGCCACGGTCAGCGCATCGAGGGCGCGGCGGTCGCAGGCCGCGGTCGCGGCCTCGATCTCGGCCGCGCTGACGCGGATGCCGAGCTTGTCGAGGTCGATGCGGTCGAACTTCTGGCTGAGCGCGATCAGCGCGCGGTCGCCGTTCTTGCGGACGTCGTCGATGATGGCGCGGACCGCCTGCTCGACGTCCTGGGCAGTCTCACGCTTGGTGGCGAGAAACGCGGCAAAGCGCGCGGCGAAATCCGCGGATCGGTTGTCGAGACGTATCGGCATGTCCGCGCGGCCCCGAGCTGGGACCATCCCAGCGTTACCGCTGAATGGCCCGCGGCTTAGCGCCCGTCAACCCTGCCGCCCGTCAACCTTGTTTGGCCGCACCGGTCTGCACGTATCCGGCTGTTTTAACCGGCTCCGCGTCGATCGCGTGCTCGGGGCAGCAGTCCGTGCCCCAGGACGGGCCAAGATCAGCCAGCTCGACCTCCAGGCACTCGACCTCGAGGCGGAGCATGCCGCCGCCGGAGAACATCAGGGTCACCGTGCCGGCCGGCTCCTCGGGCCCCTTGGGCGCGAACGACACCGCGAGCAGGTTGAGCACCTGGTCCTTCTGCACCGCGCTCAGATCGCGACACTTACAGGCCGAGACGCGATCGAAGCGCAGCGCCGCGCGGCGGCGGCGGAATTCCGGGGCGGTGCCGTGAGCCGCTTCCCAGTCGAAGCGGTTCACGCAGACCACCACACGATTTTCGTTCGGCCGCCAACGGATGTCGGCGACTTTAAGGATTGCGTCCTGCAGATGAGTGGAGACGACTTCCATGTCGTCCCCATCAAGCGCTACGAGCTTGAGTGGGTCCATGATCGTGATCTTCTTTAGAACTGGTGCACGAAAGGTAAGCAAGCCGCATAGGCGGTTCAAGCCATACAAATACGGAATCTGCTGCAACGGCTCGCATTGACCGCGTGGTCAATAAAGTCAGAACGACACGCAGGACGGCCGCAGGATCAGGCCCACGGACTGCTGCTTGAACTTGGTCTTGTAGGCCGCGACGATCGCATCAAGCCGCGTCTGGGTATCGTCCGCAGGCGCCATCGCGATCATCACCACCTTGCTGCGCTCGCGGGAAATCTTCTTCGTTTCGGGATCGCGCCACTGGCCGCGGGCGTCATAGACCGTCAGCCCGTCGGGAAAGCGCGGCGTCACTTCGGCAGCCAGAAAGCGGTCCCAGGCCCTGTCGCTGACATTGCTCCGGCCGAACAGCAGCTCGGCCACCATCCAGGACTTCTGGGCGCCGCTGCATTGCAGCCCGGATTGCGCCGCGGCCGACGCCGTCAGCGCCAGCAGCAGGGCCGCTGCGAGAATGCCCGCGCGCAAGGCTTAACCGCTGACGCGCTCGATGGCGGCGCCGCAGGCGCCGAGCTTGTCTTCCAGCCGCTCGAAGCCGCGGTCGAGATGGTAGACGCGATTGACCATGGTCTCGCCCTCGGCGGCGAGCGCTCCGATCACGAGACCGACCGAGGCCCGCAGGTCGGTCGCCATCACCGGCGCGCCGCGCAGCTTGTCGACGCCGGTGACCACCGCGGTCTGGCCATCGAGCGCAATGCGTGCACCGAGCCGTGCCAGCTCCTGCACATGCATGAAGCGGTTCTCGAAGATCGTCTCGGTGATCCGCGACGTGCCCTTCGCCATGGTCATCAGCGCCATCAGCTGGGCCTGCAGGTCGGTCGGGAAGCCCGGGAACGGATCGGTCGTGACATTGACCGGCGACAGGCCCGCGCCATTGCGCTTGATGCGGATGCCTTCGTTGGTGGCGCTCACCTCGGCACCGGCCTGGGCCAGCACGTCGAGCGCCGATTGCAGCAGCTCCGGCCGCGCGCCCTGCAGCAGCACGTCGCCGCCGGTCATCGCCACCGCCATCGCATAGGTGCCGGTCTCGATGCGGTCGGGCAGCACGCTGTGCCGTGCGCCGCCGAGCCGCGACACGCCTTCGATGATGAGTCGCGAGGTGCCGATGCCGGAAATCCGCGCGCCCATCTTGTTGAGGCAGTCGGCAACGTCGCCGATCTCGGGCTCCTGCGCGGCGTTCTCGATCACCGTCGTGCCGCGCGCCAGCACCGCGGCCATCAGCGCGGTGTGGGTGCCGCTCACCGTGACCTTGGGGAACTTGATCTCGCCGCCCTTCAGCCCGTCCTTGGCGCGCGCGATCACATAGCCGCCGTCGATCTCGATCTTCGCACCGAGCCTCTCCAGCGCCATGATCAGCAGATCCACCGGCCGCGTGCCGATGGCGCAGCCGCCCGGCATCGAGACCTTGGCCTCGCCCATGCGCGCCACCAGCGGCGCAATCACCCAGAAGCTCGCCCGCATCTTGGAGACGAGGTCATAAGGCGCGGTGGTGTCGACGATGCGCGAGGCGACGATGTGGATGGTGTGGCCGTTCTGCTGCGACTCGCCCGGGCGCTTGCCCGGCACCATCATGTCGACGCCGTGGTTGGACAGGATGCGCTGCAGGAGGCTCACGTCGGCGAGCCGCGGCACGTTGTCGAGGATCAGCGTCTGATCGGTGAGCAGGCTCGCGATCATCAGCGGCAGGGTGGCGTTCTTGGCGCCCGAGATCGGGATCGAGCCCTTGAGCGGGCGTCCGCCGACGATACGAATGCGATCCATGTTTTGCCCCCGCGCCGGAAACCGGCTCAGCTTTGCGACGTGTTGTCTTGCGAAGAACCGTTGTCGGTGAGGATTCCGGCGGAATCGTGGGACTGCGCGGGGCCTCGAGACCGCTCGCGCGCCTGCGATTTGCGCCGCTTGAGGTTCTCCCGGAGCGCCGTGCGCAGGCGCTCGGCCCGCGTCTCGTCGCCCTTGCGGGCACCGGGCCGGCCGCCCGAGGAGCCGTTGTCGGATTGGGTCATGGCCCTAGAGCTAGACCCTTGGCCTTGGGTGAAGCAAGGGCGCATCGGAGCGCGCATCAGGCCACCCGGCTGAACAGCCGGCTCCAGCGGATCGCGACAGGCCAGCGCCAGAACCGCCAGGCGCTTTCGCCCTCGTCCAGCGAGAAGTAGATCAGCGTGGGCTGGCCCAGGATATTGCCGGCCGGCACCAGGCCATGCTGGGCGACCCGGCTGTCGCTCGAATTGTCGCGGTTGTCGCCCATCATGAAGTAGTGCCCGGCCGGAACCGCAACTTCGGCCGTGTTGTCGAGAAAGCCGTTCTCGACCTCATCGTAAATGCGGTGGCTGACGCCGCCCGGCAGCGTCTCCAGATACTGCCGGACCGGCCGCGGCTTGCTGTCGTAGTCCTTGAGCTCGGCGTCCTCGAGCCGCTCCTGCTTCACCGGCGCGCCGTTGATCTGCAGCACGCCGCCCTTCATCTGCACCCGGTCGCCGGGCAGGCCCACGACGCGCTTGATGTAGATGGTGCTGCGGTCCTTCGGGAGCAGATAGACCACGACGTCGCCGCGCGCGACCTTCGCCAGCCCGAACGCCATGACGTAGTCGTTGATCTGCAGCGTCGGCGCCATCGATGTCGAGGGGATGCTGTAGACGTTGTAGTCCGGAATGAACGCGTTGCCGGGGGCGCCGCTTCCGCCGGGGAGGCCAAAATGCAGCAGGACCGCCGCGACGACCGTCAGCAGGCCGGTCCGCAGCGTGACACCGCGATGGAACGCACGAGGCACCGCCATGGCACCGTCCCCCAAAGGTCGAAACAACAGTCGAAAAGGGTCGAATCAACCCTTGGTCGGCTGGCCGGCGCCGGAGGTTCGAAGGCCCGCCTTCCACAGTAAATATAAAGAAAACCAGCGTTCTTGCGTCGCCGGACCCCTTGTGGCAATTTCCGCCGCGCCCGGCCGCCCCACACGTCTTTTGGGCGGATTTTGCGGCTTTGCTGTCGTAGCTCAGTGGTAGAGCACCCCATTGGTAATGGGGAGGTCGAAAGTTCAATCCTTTCCGGCAGCACCATCCTTCCTCCCCGGCCCCAGAAGCAAAGTTGGCAAGCCCGATCGGGCGAGCCGATCGTTCCGCCGCGGCGGAATCCGCCGTTGACACACTGAAATCTCGTCCGTCGCTTGTCTTTGGATATTTCGGGACAACCCCGTCGGTAGCGGATCGAACTGACCTTGTTTCGAGTGCGCGGCCGGTTGTTAATGGAAGTATGAGTGGCCCGTTTTTGCGCGGCGCCGCCGCCATCCGCACGGCGTCTCCGTCTCTTCAACAGCTCAATCCTCATACCCGCAAAGACTTTAGACGCAGCTCACGCGAAATTTCTCCAGCGTGCTGCGCGTGGACCAGTCCATGACATCGTAGACCGACAACACTATCCTGCGACTCTTTCTGGCCCGCCACGACGTGCGAGGTTTCCATGATCTCACTGTCATCTCCTGGCGATACCGAAGTGATCGAGGGATCACAGCGGGTGTTCCAAGTGACGCTCGACGCGCCGGCGACACTGGATACGGTGATTGCCATCGCGCTCAGCCCTTCGGCGGTCGCGACAGCCCCGGCGACAGTCACAATCCCGGCCGGATTTACGACCGCCGCGTTCGACGTCACGACTTCCAATGTGAGCGGTGACACGCCGTTTGTCGTCACCGCCAGCCTCGGAACTGATTCCGACACCGTCCAGATGACGATTCTCGACGGCGACGGCGGCGGCAATCCCCCACCGCCCAACCAGCCCCCGGTCGCTCATAACGATAGCTACACCGTAACCGAAAACAGCTCTCTGCATGTGCAAACGGCTTCCGGAGTCATCGTCGGGAGAACCCATGGGGGCGCCGATACCGATCCTGAGCACGACCCGCTTGCCGCCATCATGGTCCACGGGCCTCAGCATGGCGTATTGACGCTCAACTTCGACGGCTCGTTCGACTACACGCCCAGCCCTGGTTTCACAGGTCAAGACAGCTTCACATATCTCGTCAATGACGGTCGGCACGACAGCAACATCGCGACCGCCACACTGAACGTGCAGCCCGTCGAGCAGACGTCACAGACGCCGCAACTCCTCCCCGCGGATGATGGAGCTGTCCTGGAGGAAGGCAGCACGCTGACGCTGCTCGTGAGCCTGGACGCCCCTGCCGGACCGGGCGGCGAGACCGTCAGTATCAGTGTCAATCCCGCCTCACTCGGCTTAGCGCCCGCCACGGTCACCGTCCTCGAGGGACAGACCACCGCCGCCTTCACGGTCACGGCGTCCTCGGTCGACCACGACGAGGTCATGTCGATCACGGCGACCGACCAGGACAAATCGGCGACCTACTCGGTGCAGGTGCTCGACGTCTCCGGCTTCAATCACGTTTCGGGAGCAACAGGTGGCGGCGATGCGCTGGCCGGAGGCGGCGGGCCGGACCTCGTTCACGGGGATTCCGGAAACGACCTGATCACCGGGGGCGGTGGCAACGACATCCTGTTCGGCGATGCGGGCAACGACAGGCTCAATGGCGGCGCCGGCAACGATTTGCTCGTGGGCGGCGACGGCAACGACGTGATCGCCGGCAGCGTCGGAAGCGACGAGATGCATGGCAACGCGGGAAACGACACCTATCTGGTCGACTCCACCGCCGACCAGGTTATCGAGTTTGCGAACCAGGGCATCGACACGGTGCGGACAACGGTCGCGAACTACAGCTCAATCGTTCCCAATCCCGCCGGCGGCGGCATGCTGGTATTCAACGGTTATGCCCTTCAGCAGAATGTCGAGAACCTCACTCTCGATGGCACAAATGCGCTCGACGGCGTCGGCAACGACGCCGACAACCGCCTCACCGGCAACGCCGCGGCCAACATCCTTCTGGGAGACGGCGGCAACGACATACTGAATGGAAACGCCGGCGACGATCGCCTGATCGGGGGCAAAGGCAACGACCAATTGCAAGGTGGTGACGGCAACGATGTGCTCGCGGGCGGCATCGGCAAAGACGTCCTCACCGGCGGCGCGGGGAGCGACACGTTCGTGTTCCAAGCGATCAACGACAGCTCAACGGCCACCGGCAGAGACACAATTGCGGACTTCACAGCGGCTGTCGACCATATCGATCTGTCGGCGATCGATGCCATCACGGGAACGCCCGGCAACGACGGCTTCCATTTCGTCGGCAGCGGGGGACTCGCACACGCGGGTGATCTTCGCGTCGGCACAGTGAACGGCAACACGATGATCTCCGCCGACGTCAACGGCGATCACAAAGCGGATTTCCAGATCGTGCTCACCGGCATCCACACGCTCACGGCAGGCGATTTCATTCTGTGAGCGAGGGGCTTGATCGGATGCCCCGGCATCGTCGCAACGCCCACGCATGTAGAGGAACGGTTGCCGGCGGGGAAACTCGTCGGGCGTTTGCTATCGCCGGCCGCTCTTCAAAATTGAGACATACGACCGGAGTCGGTCGTACCAGCCGCCATTCCGGGGCCGGAGAACATCTTCACAATTGCTCCTGATACATAGCCAACTATCGCAGCCTTAAAAAGTCCTGATTTATCAGTGCGTCAGTGCCGCTCTGCGATTTTCCAATCCACTCCGGCAGCACCACCCCGCACGCCGCCAAGCCGTCGCTTTCGAACGTTGCAGCCGCGACCAAAGCACGGATGTGATGACGGACCGCGGGCCGACCGCTAGGATCGGCAACGGCGGGGGCCATTCATTTCCGCTTCGTGTTGATTTTCAGGTGCCGTCATGAACGCCCGATTTTCCGCGGCGGTCGCCGCGTGCCTTGCTGCAACAATCCTCGTTCCAAACGACGCTGCCGTCGCGCAGGGCATGATGATGCGCCGCGATGACGGCATGCGGCGCGACGACGGCATGCGCCGCGGCGACACCGGCCGGGCGATCGGGATCGGCGTGGGCGTCGGCATCGGCGTCATCCGGGAGCTCGGGCAGCGGCAGAGCGAATCGACGACCCCAACCTCATCCGGCAGACCGGTCGGCCGCACCGTCGAGCGCAAGCGCGCTGCGCGAAAGGGCGGTCCCGGCAAGGAAGGCAAAGGCGGCGGCAAGGCCGACGCTCCGACGGAGCCGCCACCGACGACGGTGGCCGGCGATCCGGAAGGCGGCATTCCGGTCGACGGCGGCACCGTCAACCGCGCCACGGGCAAGTACGGCGAGCGTCCGGCGATCTATTGCTGGGTCAAGACCACCGACAAGAAGAAGTGCTCGAAGTTCGCGCAGTTTCAGTTCCTGACATCGCACGTCAAAGCCAAATGGGGTGACGGTCCGGAACAGGATCTGGATGACGCGGTCAACAAGGCCTATCCGGGCGGCATCGCATCGAAATCGACCGCCACGACGAAACCGGGCGCGCTTGGCGCCGACGACTACCCCGACCGGAACGACAATCCGAAAACCAACGCGCCGATGACCGACCCCGCCGGCAAGGAGGTCAAGGCCGGCCCCTATCGGCCGCGGCCCATTCCGGGAGTCGACGGCGGCTCCGGATTGATCGATGCGCCGAGCTGGGGCGGCTTCGTCAAAGAAAGCATGTTCCCCAAGATCGCGCCCGGCGATGTGCAAAAGCTGCCGCCGCAAAAGAAGCAGGCCGCAAAGCCCGGCGAGGTGACGCTCGGCACCATCAAAATCCTTCAGCACTTCCGGGTCTACGTCTACTGCATGAAGCCGTATCAGTGCCTCGGATATTTCGATTACGACTACGACGAGACTGTTACGTTCTATCTCATCTGGAAGGAAACCGCGCAGAGCCTCAGCAGCGGCTTCGGACTCAGCAAAGACGGAACTGGCGGCACCAAACCCACTCCAGCCCAGCTCGAAAAGATGGAGGCCGAGCGGGAAAAAACCTGGGAGCCCGTGCTCCAGCACAAGAGCACGATCGACGGCCCGAAGGTCGCGGCCTGGAAAAATCCCTGCTAGCAACACTCCACGTTCAGAAACATTGCGAGCGGCAAGCCGCCGCCGGGGAGAACAGCCCAAGACGCCCTGGTGAGCCAGGGCGCCTTGGTGAGCCAGGGGCGGTCTTGGGCTGGCGTTGTTTGTGACGCAGCGAGACCGACGAGCGGGCGATCCTACCGTCCCATGACGATCTGGTATTGGTCCCGAAACGACGACAGGGACCCGTCCCGATAGCGAATCCAAAAGCGATGCATGTCGATCTGCAGATGGACATTGCGCGAATCGTCGGTCAGGTAAACGGACCACATATCGCGATTTGTCTCGCGGAAACTGTAGACCACATTACCCGCGACATTGGTCTCTTCCCACCGCTTCGATGCCGGATTGAGCCGGAATGTCTGTCCTTCGCGGGAGGTAACCTCGCGCACCGCACGCCCGTTGACGCGCTTGTCGACGGTATTGATCGTGTTTCGGAGCGTGAACGTCGGCAGCGCATCATTCTTCCAGCTATCGACCTTGCTGGCGTCGAAGACGTCGGATGAGCTCTTGACGGTGCGGCTCGCGAGATCGATGAGAAGCCGGGAGTTGTTCTTCACGCCGGTATCGGTCTTCTCCTTCAGCACGACGTATTGACCGCTGGCGTACTGTTTGCCCAGTGGATATTCCTCGATATATGTCCGCACCGGCGTGTTCGATCCGCTGAATTCGAGCCATTGGCGGCACCCGGCATTTTCAAGCGACCCTCCCGCATACTCCACAACGGACACGTCGGTGCCGTTGGCGGGGCTTGGGGCCGCCGATTGAAGGGACGTAAAATCGGGCGGCGTGGTCCAGAAATCGCCGCGCGCCCAATCCTGATACACCTCGCCGTCAATGGTGAACGTCGATTTGGGAAGCGGCGTGGTGGCCTTTTGGAACATCAGCATCCATTGCTCGGACGGATGCCCATCGCGGATGTACTCCCAGTTCGAATTGCTGTTCGGATTCGTTCCGTCGACCTTTCCGCAATAAACAGTCGCAACCTGCTGTTCGAGGTAGAATTCCGTCCAATGTTTTTTCAGACCAAGATTGGTGGCTTGCCGCGGCGAGCTACCGTTGAGGAGACGGCGTTCCCAGTAGTCGTGAAAGAACGGCTGGAGGCCGCCATTGGACGGCACCCCGTCGAGCGCAATGGTGTTCTCGGCGCGGGAGCCGCGCATGAAGAAGAAGTCGACCGTATGGGCCGCATCGTTTGAAAGTCCGTCGATCTTGTCGGTCCCATCCTTGGCGCGCATGACCCCTTCGTAGGCCGCCACCGCAACCGCCTTATGGTTTGAATGACCATATTCCCCCGTGAAGGCGTGGGCGCTGAGAACCACCTTCGGCTTGAAGCGCCGGATTTCCCGCGCGACGATCGCCGACGCCTTGCTTCTGCCAGCGGCTTCGTTCCCTCCCCAGTTCGTCCAGCTTGTGCTCGCAGCGTCCCCGCCGCAGCAATCGTTGAGACCGCCATCCCTGAAGGTGATGTTACCCGCCAGGTAATAATCGCCGCTTGTCGTGCCGCTGTTCTCCTTGACGCCCGCGTACGATTCCACAGCCCTGTGCAACTGTATGACCCGGATATCGGAAGCGGGATCACCACCCGTCATCGACAGCTGGAGGACTTTAAGTCCTCGCACGCGCGAATAATACGGCAGCACGCCTCCACCATAGATGCCTTCGTCATCGCCATGTGTGGAGATGAGCATGATATCGACAGTCGCCGGCAGGGTTTGCGCGCGCGCCCCGCAGAGCGGCAAAAGAGAGATCAGTGCCGCGATCCAAAAAATTCTCACAGTATTCTCCTGATTATCTGGAAGATGGATATGCGAGAGAGAAAATTCGCGAAAAGCAGAACATCAAGATTTTGAAGGAACGCACCACCGGACTATCGGCCAGCGATACGGCCCAAACAAAAGTCCCAATGAAAATCATAAATAATCAGCTCGATGATATGAGCTACATCGGCTTGGCGCTCGGCGAGCCACGTGAGCACCCGATCGAGTATTTCTTTCCCCCTCCCCTTTGGTTATGCGGCCAGTATACCAAAAGACCGGCATCCAGTATCACAATAGGCGAATAAACATTCCATCTGGATGACAAGAAACATTGCGAGCGGCAGAGCCGCCGCCGGGGAGAACGCCGACATGATCTGCCGCACTTTGATGCTGCTCGCGAATCTCGCCGCGACCGGCCTCGCATTCATGACCGCGCAGGCCGCCGACTGGCGGCCGCCGGCTCCGGTCCGCATCGTGGTCGGCTTCGGCGCGGGCGGCGGCACCGACATCGCGGCACGCATCGTTGCCGATCCGCTGGGCGAGCTGCTCGGGCAATCGGTCGTGGTCGAGAACCGGCCCGGCGCCGGCGGCATCACGGCGGCGAATTACGTCGCGAAGTCGCCGAAGGACGGCACCACCGCGCTGATGATGAGCAACGCCCACGTCATCGCGCCGGCGATGTACAAGACGCTGCCCTATGACTCGGTCAACGATTTCCAGATGCTGTCGATGATCGGCAGCGCAGGCTTGGTGCTCGTTGCGCGAAAGGATTTCGCGGCGAACAATCTCGACGAGACGCTGCGGATGCTGAAGGCCAATCCCGGCAAGTACAACTTCGCAAGCCCCGGCGTCGGCACGACGCAGCACTTCGCTGTCGAGCTGATGAACCAGATGGCCGGCACCAGGCTGCAGCACATCCCATTCCGCGCAACGCCGCAGGCGATCGCGGCGCTGCTCGGCGGCCAGGTCGAGTTGGTGATGGAGCTCATTCAGACCGTGCGCGGCCAGATCGAGAGCGGCGAGCTCAAGGCCATCGCGGTGACGTCGCCGCAGCGCTTTCCCTCGCTGCCCAACGTGCCGACCTTCGCCGAGTCCGGCCTGCCGGACTACGCGGTGACGAGCTGGTACGGCCTCGCGCTGCCGGCCGGCACGCCGGGGCCGGCCGTGACGGCGTTCAGCGCGGCACTGACCAAGGCGCTCACCGGCGACAAGGTGCGCGAGCAGATCGTGAAAGTCGGCGCGCTGCCGGTGAGCTCGACGCCGGATGAGTTGCGCAAGCACGTCGCAGCCGAGATCGCGCGCTGGCAGGCGGTGCGCGAGAAGGCCGGGATCGAGCAGCAGCAACAATAGGATCCCCCTTCATCAGCGATTCTCGGCACGCATTACGCCGCCGTGGCCTGTGAAAATTTTTGACGGGTGTTTTTGGCAGTGAATTAAAATTTGAACGCATCGACCTTGATGGAGATGGAACGTGACTGGGATCGAGGTCATATTGGCCCGAATGACAACGACCCCGGCTTCCTTCAACTGTCCGCTTTGCGAGGCCAAATTTAAGGTCGTTCGCATCGAGGCGGTCGCTGAAGGTCCGGAATATCCGGTCTTTTGCCCGGCTTGTGAAACCAGTCTTCCGGGCACGGACAACGGAGCGATCCTCAAATACTTCCTGGTCGCGGAGCCGACTTATGGCTCTGAACGCCGACGGCCGATATCGCCAGCGGTTCGACCGTCGCTTCCGCCAGCGCCAAAAAGCGCGGCGAAACCTTGAAGCCGCGCGCTTTTCGCGCGCCGTCACCCCTCCCCGGCTACCTCCAATCGCGATAGCCTTCCGGAAGAGCCGCAAAGGCCATTTCGGGAGGATACGTCATGCGTCGACGCCATCTGCTGCGTCTGGGGCTTGCTGCGCTTGCAGCCTCTTCATTGCCCCGCCGGTCGATCGGTCAATCGGCCGAGACCGCCGGCTGGCCGAGCCGCGTCATTCGCATCGTGGTCGGCTTTCCGCCGGGCGGCGGCGCCGACGCCGCGGCACGGATCGCGGCAAACCGGCTGTCGGACATCTGGGGCCAGCAGGTCGTGGTCGAGAACAAGCCCGGCGCCGGCGGCAACATCGCCAACGACACGGTCGCGCACGCGGCGCCCGATGGCTACACGATCCTGTTCAGCCCGTCGTCGCTGCCGATCATGCCGCTGCTGTTTGCCAGCACGGGCTACGATTCGATGCGCGACCTCACGCCGGTCTCGCTGCTCGGCCAGTATCCGAACCTCGTGGTGGTCGGAAACGACTCCACGATCAAGTCGCTGCCCGACTACATCGCCCGCGCCAAGGAGCATCCCGGCAAGGTCACGTTCGCGACGCCCGGCATCGGCACGACGCCGCATCTCACCGCCGAGCTGCTCAAGAAGGCGGCCGCGATCGACATCACGCACGTGCCCTATCGCGGGGTCGCGGCCGGCGCCATGAACGACCTCGTCACCAGCCGCATCGACTCGATGTTCAACACCACCGGCTCGCTGCTGCAGGCCGTGCGCTCCGGCCAGGTGCGCGGACTGCGCAGTCGACGGCGCAGCGCTCGCCGCTCGCGCCGGAATTGCCGACCTTTGCCGAGGCCGGCGTGCCGGGCTTCAACGTGTCGTCGTGGTACGGCCTGTTCGTGCCGGCCAGGACGCCGCGCGAGCTCGTGGCCAGGATGCACGCCGACGTGGCGAAGATGCTGACGGAGCCGACCGTGCGCCAGCGCTACGAGGTGCTCGGCGTCGAGGCCGCGAGCGCCACGCCGGACAAGCTCGGAGCCATCATGCGGTCGGAATACGACCTCTGGGCGCCGGTCGTGAAAGCGCAGGGCATCAAGGGCGAGTGACTGGCGCGCCTACTCCGCCGCGACCAGCTTCTTGCCGCCGTTGCGCTTCAGGCATTCGATCGCGAAGTCGGTCGACATGATGTCGCCGAACGTCAGATAGAAGTTGTTGATCGCCGCGTTGTGGTCCTCGTCGGTGTTGGCGGCGTTGCCGTCGGTGATCATCACGGTGTTGAAGTTCAGCATCATGGCGTCGCGCGCGGTCGACTCGCAGCACACGTTCGTCACCGTGCCGGTGATCAGCACGGTGTCGAGGCCGCGCTGGCGGAGCCGCGCGGCGAGGTCCGACGAGCCCTGGATGAAGGCGCTGTAGCGCTTCTTCTCCACGATCAGGTCCTGCGGCTTGACATCGAGCTCGGGGAACAGCGCGTAGCCCGCGCTGTCGACCGCGAGCGAGCGGCGGCGCCGCTCGGCGCCCTTGGTGCCGACCATGCGGTAGAGCGTCGACCAGCTCACCAGCGTCTCCTCGGTGAAGGCGGTCTGGATCCAGACCACCGCGCCGCCGGCCGACCGCACCGCCTCGGCCAGACGGTTGATGTTCGGCACGATCTCGTGGGCCATGGCGCAGGGCGAATGCGCCACCTCGTGCTTCATGAAGCCGTTCTGCATATCCACAACCACAAGCGCGGTCTTGGCCGGGTCGAGGTCGTCGAAGATGTGCTCGCGGCCGCGCCGCGCCACCACGCGGTCGATCACCGACTGCGAAATCGAGATTTTATGCATCGCCTGGCCCTCCACCCGAAGGATGGAATATGCGTCCCGCGGCGCCGGGAGAGCAACCGCGTGCCGCGTGGGGCTCCGATGACGGAACACATGACGCCCGATGTTTGGAGGAGTTTCAAAGCGTTGACGGGAACTTGATCCAGATCAACCGCAAGGGTTTGAATTGGGAGCAAGAAACGCCTCGACAACCAGCGTGGAAGGCTTCTAAAAATGCCCTTAAGATCGAGACGCCAAGCCGTCCGCAGGTGAGAAAGAAGGCCGGGTTTCCCATGAATTACGATGCGTTTTTCGCCGACGCCCTGTCTCGTCTGCGGGATGAGCGCCGATACCGGGTGTTCGCCGACCTGGAGCGCATCGCCGGCCGGTTCCCGCACGCCATCTGGCACGCCCCGGGGGGCCCGCGCGAGGTGGTGCTGTGGTGCTCCAACGACTACCTCGGCATGGGCCAGCACCCGAAGGTGATCGGCGCCATGGTCGAGACCGCGACCAAGATGGGCACCGGCGCGGGCGGCACCCGCAACATCGCCGGCACCAACCATCCGCTGGTCAATCTCGAGCGCGAGCTCGCCGACCTGCACGGCAAGCAGTCGGCGCTGGTGTTCACCTCGGGCTACGTGTCGAACCAGACCGGCATCTCGACCATCGCGCGGCTCATTCCGAACTGCCTGATCCTGTCGGACGAGTACAACCACAACTCGATGATCGAGGGCATCCGCCAAGCCGGCACCGAGAAGCAGATCTTCCGCCACAACGATCTCGCCCATCTCGAGGAGCTGTTGAAGGCGGCCGGCGACCGGCCGAAGCTCGTCGCGTTCGAGAGCCTCTATTCGATGGACGGCGACATCGCGCCGATCCACGCGATCTGCGATCTCGCCAAGCGCTACGGCGCCATGACCTATCTCGACGAGGTGCACGCGGTCGGCCTCTACGGCCCGCGCGGCGGCGGCATCGCCGAGCGCGACAATGCGATGGCCCGGGTCGACGTCATCGAGGGCACGCTCGGCAAGGCGTTCGGCAGCCTCGGCGGCTACATCGCGGCCGACGGCGCGCTGTGCGACGCGGTGCGCTCCTACGCGCCGGGCTTCATCTTCACCACCGCGCTGCCGCCGGCGGTCTGCGCCGCGGCGGCCGCCGCGATCCGGCACCTGAAGTCGTCGACCTGGGAGCGCGAGCGCCATCAGGACCGCGCCGCCCGCCTCAAGGCGGTGCTCAATGCCGCGGGCCTGCCCGTGATGGACACGCCGACGCACATCGTGCCGGTGATGGTCGGCGAGCCGGACAAGTGCAAGGCGGCGAGTGACCTGCTGCTCGCCGAGCACGGCATCTACATCCAGCCGATCAACTATCCGACGGTGCCGAAGGGCACCGAGCGGCTGCGCATCACGCCGTCGCCCTATCACGACGACGCGCTGATCGACACGCTCGCCGAGGCCCTGGTCGATGTCTGGCAGAAGCTCGGCCTGCCGCTGAAGCGGCGTCCGCTGGCGGCCGAATAAGCGCTCTCACTCTGGCTTCTACTCGGGCGGTTTTGAGCCCTTCTGCGCGGTGATCCTGCGCTGGATGCGGCTCGCCATGAACGGCACCAAGAGCGAGACGATCAGAAACCGCGAGATCTGCAGCGCGCCGACGAACACCGGGTCGAGGTGCAGCGCGAGCGCCAGCACCATCATGGTGTCCTGGGCGCCAGGCGAGAACGCCACCACGGCGTCGCCGACCCGGACCGACATCAGCGTGGTCAGGACAATCACGGACAGCGAGGCGACGGTCATCGCCACCGTGAACGAGCCGACCGCGGCGGCGAGAAACCGCAACAGCGTCATCGGCGCCGTGCCGGAGAAGCGCGAGCCGGTGACCGCGCCGATGCCGACCACCGCGGCGCTCGCCACCCACCAGGGCAGCACCGCCGAGACATAGCCCAGCCCGTGGAGCACCGCCGAGGCCATCATCGACCCGAAGATCAGCCCGCCCGGCAGCCTGAGCTTCCAGACCACCACGGCCGAGATCGTCGAAGCCGCAACGAGAATCCCCAATTCGGTCAGCGATTGCGGGTGCGCGGTGCCGAGCCGCACCATGATCCCGCCCGCCGCCGTGAAGCCGAACCAGGCGAGCCCGGTCGGAATGCCGACCGTGAGCGCCACCACGCGCATGGTCTGCACGATGGCGATGGCGCGCATGTCGGCCTTGTATTCCACCGACAGCGCCATCACCTGCGCGAGCGCGCCGGGGCTCGAGCCGAGCAGCGCCGACACCGGATCCCAGCCGTGCACGTATCGGAGATACGCGCTGGTCGCCATGATCATGCACACGGTCGACACCGCGAGCACCGCGACGCTGAGCGGAAACGCCGCAAGCCCTTTCAGCGTGTCGGGACTCACCACCGCGCCGAGCGAGATGCCGACCAGCACCGAGATCACGCGGGCGAGCGGCGCCGGAACGGTCACCGGCCGTCCGGCGAGCGCCGCACTGGCCACGCCGATCAACGAGCCGGTCACGAGCCCCGCCGGAAAACCGAGCCAGGTCAGCAGGATGCCGCCGGCCGCGCCATAGGCCAGCGTTTCGAGCGTGTGCAGGATGACGGGTCGCAGGGACGATGGCGAAGCGGGCATTGATCCGATCAATGCCGCGCTGATCGAACTCCGTCAAACGCCCGTTCTATGAAGCGCGAAGCCGCACCGTTCCGCGGAGCGGGACTCTCAATGTTCGAAGCCCAGCCGCATCGCCATGCGCACCAGATCGGCGACGCTCTTGACGCCGAGCTTCTTCAAAATCCGCGCGCGATGAATCTCGATGGTGCGCGGACTGATACCGAGCCGGCGCCCAACCTCCTTGTTGGACACGCCGGTGATGAGCTTTTCGAATACGTCGCGCTCACGCGGCGTGAGCGTGTCGAACCGGTCATGCTCGCCCGATCGCTTGGCAATCAGCGGCTCACTGCTTTCCAATACTTGCTGGGTCATGAGCGTTGAACCTCGCTCCGCGATCCGGAATAGGATCGTCGGAAAAAAACTACGCCGTCGCGCGCAAAGATCAAGTTGAATCGTCAGCGATGATGCAGCGCGTTGAATCGTCAACGATTTGGCGCTGGGAAAAAAACGTAAGGAATTCATCGACGCAGCGACGAGCAAACTCCTGCGATGTTGCGGAACAGAGAGGTAAATTGCTGCAAGTTGCACCGCCCAACGTCGTGACCGGACATCGGAGGCGATATTTCTCGATCAAAAAATTTCTTTTCGCGTTCGCGATGCGCCGCATCGCTGGCGATTCGAGCGCTGCGCAACGTTAGACCTTCGTCGCATGGCGACAGTTTGACTCGCGCGTCGCAAAAGAGCGCGACACTGCGCTGCACCGCGCTCGTGCCCGTCAGCGCCGCAAGAATTTCCGCGCAGCGTCACGTCAGGCGCCGCCTGACGGCTCGATCGATTGGCCGAGCCTTAACGATTTGCCGCCAAATCGCGTCCCGGCGCCCCGCCGGCCGGTGGACAAGGCCGCGCCGCTGTGGTGATTCTCCTAAAAGAAGCGCCCGCCAAGCGTCTTTCCGGCGCGGCCTTCTGGGGAAGACGACATGCTGCAAGGCTGGGTCGTCATAGCCGTTGCGCTCGGCTACATCGGCCTTCTGTTTCTGGTGGCAAGCTACGGCGACCGCGCCCGGCGGTTCGGCCGCGAGAGTCGCGCGCGGCTTTGGATCTATCCGCTGTCGCTGGCGATCTACTGCACGTCGTGGACGTTCTTCGGCTCGGTCGGCTCGGCGTCGCGCAGCGGCTACGAATTCCTGACCATCTATATCGGTCCGGTGCTGATGATCGGGCTGTTTGCGCCGCTGATCGGCCGCGTGGTGCGGCTCGCCAAGGCGCAGAACATCACTTCGATCGCCGACTTCATCGCGGCACGCTACGGCAAGAGCCAGGCGGTCGCCGCGACCGTCGCGCTGATCGCGATCGTCGGCACCGTCCCCTACATCGCGCTGCAGCTCAAGGCCGTCTCGTTCTCGCTCGAGACCATCATCGCCCATGTGATGCCGAACGAGGCCGCGCGGCCGCTGCTCGGCGACATGGCGCTGTTTGTCGCGCTGTCGATGGCGGTGTTTGCGGTTCTGTTCGGAACCCGACACATCGACGCGACCGAGCATCAGGACGGCCTGATGCTCGCGATCGCGACCGAATCCATCGTCAAGCTGGTGACGTTCCTCGCGGTCGGCATCTTCGTCACCTTCTTCATGTTCGACGGTCCGGTGGCGCTGTTCACCAAGGCGATGCAGTTCCTGCCCGCCGCCTCGGTGCTCACCCGCGAGCCCGCCGCTGACACCTGGATCGCCTCCACGCTGCTCTCCTTCATCGCCATCCTGCTGCTGCCGCGGCAGTTTCACGTCGCCGTGGTCGAGAACAACGACGAGCGCGAGATCAAGCGCGCGCGCTGGATGTTTCCGATCTACCTGGTGCTGATCAACCTGTTCGTGGTGCCGATCGCGATCGCGGGCCTGCTCACCTTCCCGGCCGGCAATGTCGACGGCGACATGTTCGTGCTGGCGCTGCCGCTCAATGCCGGCTCCAGCACCTTCACCATCCTGGCCTTTGTCGGCGGGCTGTCGGCCGCCACCGCCATGGTGATCGTCGAGTCGGTGGCGCTCGCCATCATGGTCTCGAACGACATCGTCATTCCGTGGGTGCTGCAGCGGCGCGGCGCGCTGATCGAAGGCAGCGACGACGTCGGCGCGCTCCTGCTCACCGTGCGGCGGCTGGCGATCTTCGCGATCCTGCTGTTCGCCTATTTCTATTACCGCTCGGCGGGCGACAGCCAGCTCGCCGCGATCGGCATTCTGGCCTTCGCCGCCATCGCCCAGCTCGCGCCGGCCTTCTTCGGCGGGCTGATCTGGCGCAACGCCACCGCAGGCGGCGCCATCGCCGGCATGATGATCGGCATCCTGACCTGGGCCTACACGCTGCTGCTGCCGACTTTCTGGGACTCGAGCTTTCTCGAGCACGGGCCCTGGGGCATCGAATTCCTCCGCCCGCAGCATCTGTTCGGCATCGAGCTGCCGCCGCTGGTGCACGGCGTGTTCTTCAGCCTCGGGCTCAATGTCCTCAGCTATATCGGCTTCTCGCTGCGCCGCGCGCCGCGGCCGATCGAGCGGATGCAGGCCGAGGTGTTCGTGCCGACGCGGCTGGCGCCGATGGCGCCGGGCTTCCGGCTGTGGCGCTCGTCGGTCACGGTCGGCGAGCTGACCACCACCGTCGCCCGCTATCTCGGCGAGGCGCGCACCCGCTCGTCGTTCGAGAGCTTCGCGGCGACCCGCCGGATCAGCCTGCAGCCGCAACTGGAAGCCGATGTCCAGCTGCTGCGCTACGCCGAGCATCAGCTTGCTTCCGCGATCGGCGCGGCCTCGTCGCGGCTCGTGCTGTCGCTGCTGCTCCGCAAGCGCACCGTATCGACCCAGGCCGCGCTGAAGCTCCTTGACGACGCCAACGCCGCGATCCACTACAACCGCGAGATCCTGCAGACCGCGCTCGATCACGTGCGCCAGGGCATCGCGGTCTACGACAAGGAGATGCGGCTGGTCTGCTGGAACCGGCAGTTCGGCGAGATCCTCAACCTGCCGCCGGAGCTCACGCGCGTCGGCGCCAATCTGGAGGAGATCGTCCGCTACAACGCCCAGCAGGGCGCGCTCGGCCCAGGCGACGTCGAGACGCTGATCCGCACCCGGCTCGAGCAATATGCCAACACCGACGAGCCCTATCTCAAGCGCTTTGTCGACCGTGGTATGTTCGTCGAGATTCGCACCAACCGCATGCCGGACGGCGGCATCGTCACCACCGCGACCGACATCACGCCGAGCGTGGTCGCAGCCGAAGCGCTGGAGCGCGCCAACGCGACGCTGGAGATGCGGGTGCGCGAGCGCACCACCGAATTGACGCGGTTGAACGCCGAGCTCGGCCGCGCCAAGGCCGAAGCCGACGAGGCCAACATCTCCAAGACCCGCTTCGTCGCGGCTGCGAGCCACGACATCCTGCAGCCGCTCAACGCCGCGCGCCTCTACGTCACTTCGCTGATGGAACGCCGCGGCAAGGAGGGCGAGGACACGCGTCTCGTCGAGAACCTCGATGCCTCGCTCGACTCGGTCGAGGAGATCTTCAGCGCACTGCTCGACATCTCGCGGCTCGACACCGGCGCGATGCGGCCCGAGATCGTGAGCCTCCGCATCGACGACCTGCTGCGCCAGCTCGAGGTCGAGTTCGCGCCGATGGCCCGCGAGAAGGGCCTGGAGCTGAAGTTCATGCCCTGCCGGCTCGCGATCCGCTCCGACCGGCGGCTGCTGCGGCGGCTATTGCAGAACCTCGTCTCCAACGCCATCAAATACACGCCGAAGGGCCAGGTGCTGGTCGGCTGCCGGCGCCGCGGTGGCAATGTTCGCATCGACGTCTACGACACCGGCTTGGGCATTCCGTCATCGAAGCGCCGGGTGATCTTCCGCGAATTCCAGCGGCTCGACGAAGGCGCCAAGGTGGCGCGCGGGCTGGGCCTCGGGCTGTCGATCGTCGAACGCATCGGCCGCGTGCTCGATCACAAGGTCGACCTGCTCTCGGTGCCGCGGCGCGGCTCGCGCTTCTCGGTCACCGTCCCGGTGTCGAGCTCGGCGCCCGTCCAGGCGTTGCGCGAGGCGGCTGCGCCCGACCGCAGCCAGCTCTCCGGCGTTACCGTGCTCTGCATCGACAACGAGCCCAAGGTGCTCGACGGCATGGAGACGCTGCTGGGCGGCTGGGGCTGCCGGGTGCTGAAGGCGCCGGACCTTGCCACCGCGGTCGCGGTGGTGGCGGACGCGCCCACGCCGCTCCATGGGCTTCTGGTCGATTATCATCTCGACCGCGGCACAGGCCTTGCCGCGATTGCCGAGTTGCGCCAGCGTTTCGGCGCCGAGTTGCCCGCGATCCTGATCACCGCCGACCGCTCGCCGCTGGTGCGCGACATGGCGCGTGACAAGGACGTGCAGATCCTCAGCAAGCCGCTGAAGCCCGCGGCGCTCCGCGCGCTGATGGCGCAGTGGCGGGCGCAGCGGATCGCCGCCGCGGAGTGAGCTGAGCGCATTGCTCCCACGGCCGGCGGCCTCGGCAGACGTCCCGGCTTGTAAACCGCGCCGCCAATCCCATTTGCGCACTTATGAGCGCAGCCCCTTCGTTATCCATGTATTTTGACGTATCGGCGAGTCACGCGCAGCGCATTGCGCGCATCGACGCGCTCGCCACACTGCTCGACACCGCATTCGTCATCCCAGGCACGACCATCCGGTTTGGCATCGATGCCCTGATCGGGCTCGTCCCCGGCATCGGCGACGTCATCACGACGGCGCTGTCGCTCTTCATCGTCCGCGAGGCGCACGCCCTCGGTGCGCCAAAGCACCTGGTCGCCCGGATGCTGGTGAATGTCGCGTTTGACGGCGCGCTCGGTCTGGTGCCGCTCGTGGGCGACGCGTTCGATGTGGCCTGGCGGGCAAACCGGCGCAATGTCGATATGCTGCGCCGCTGGCTGGCTGACGAAAGCCATCCTCGTACCGGACGACGGCCGTGAGCGCGCCGTTGGTCGTCTCGATTCCGCATCGGTTGGGCCGCCAGGAAGCCGCTCGCCGATTGAAGAGCGGATTGGCGCGGGCTCGAACCGACTTCGCGCGATTCATCTCGATCGACGAAGAGACCTGGGAGGGTGACCGGCTGTCATTCCGTGTGCGCGCCATGGGGCAGACGGCGAACGGCACGATCGATGTGGCAGACGACCACGTGCATTTGCAGGTCGCGCTGCCTTGGCTGCTCGCCAAGGTCGCTGAACGTTTGGCGCCGACGATCCAAACCGAAGGCCGGTTGATGCTGGAGCGGAAGTGAGCGCGCGCATCGGATTTGCTTTGAGCCATCCGCCCCGATTGGTCGCGTATGGCAACTGCTCGGCTTGAAGCGTCTCAACCGCGCCGCTTTCTTCTGTGACTTGAGACGACAAGACTTGAGACGACAAGACTTAGGCCCTTGGTTGGTGGAAGACATGGTGGAACTGGCGCAGCAAGAATGCCCGAAGTGCGGAACGCCCATGGGCGTGATGGCCTCCATGCCATCGGTGCACGAGAAAAGCTCGTTGCGTTTTCTGCTGTGCCCGCAATGCGGCAAGGTTGAAGTCGAGCGGAAGGAGCAAGGCTCACAGTCCTAAAAGACCTCTGGCGCGCGGCTGAACCTCATCGACAAACGGGCCCGCTTTTTCGCGGTCCGAATAATTCAACAGCCTCAGGAACGAGAATTCTTCCAGCCGGTTAGCGTACGTCCCATGGAAGGGGTCTCAAATGCGCCGTCTGGCTCTCGTCGTTCTGCTGACATTCATCTCGGGTGCGTGTTTCGCAAAAGGGCTGCCAGCGCCTGGCGACCACGCTCAAGCCCCGAGCGACTCCGGCGCTTTAACGGCTCAAGTGCCCAGCTCCGAGGACGAAGCCTTTCTCCAGCAGATCACCGAAGCCGCGACAAACAGCGGATACAAAGACCCCGAAGTGATCCCGATGTTCGTCGTGTCGGCCACCGATGCCAATGGCAAGCGGGTGCTGCTGCTGGTCGACCCCGAGACCATGCAGGCGATTGAGGTCCGGGATGATCCGGACGTCGCCGCAAGCGCTCACAAGTGAGGGACCTTTTATGGTTCTTCTCGTCGAACCGGGAGTGAGATCATGCTGACCGTGAAGCGCGATAGCGTCGCGGCCGTTGATGAAGCCGCTCGGGCCGCACGTTCAAGCACTGCGTCCGAAGGCTTGAACTTCCCCGACCCCGTGAAGACGAACAAGAAAGGCTTGCGGCCGCTCGTGCGCACGGTTGAAGAAGCAATCCGGCTGATCGACAAAGAGCTTCCTTATGAGCTTCGCTCGCTGTCGCGCTGGACGTTTGCTCGCGCGCTTCTCGTGGAATCGCAGCGCTCCGGAAAGAAGAGAGATCTGGCCTGCGCCATACGCCAGTTGAAGCAGGCACTCAGCAATGAAGGGTGGCTTGCGGCCTAAGCTTGCACCGCCGCGCTCCGCGCGGGATGGCGCGCCCAGCAAATTATCGCGGCGGGGTAGCTCTCTCCCGGCCCCATCCTTCGAGACGCGGTGCAACGCACCGCTCCTCAGAGTCTGACTCAAAAAGCGAGGCCTGTTTTCAAGGCTTGGCGAGGCGTCGGATCAAGAGCCTGAGATGGGCGACAAGAAGCCATGCAACTTCGGTGGCGACGGAGCCCTCGAAGTCCTTGGCGAGA
>Ga0209758_1000324_pt1 | contig 91475 bp, 87 predicted proteins | sample AraplaMF_Col_mMF_FD_184258 | JGI IMG/M metagenome (GOLD analysis project Ga0209758, IMG submission 184258) | Arabidopsis root microbial communities from the University of North Carolina, USA - plate scrape MF_Col_mMF (SPAdes) (version 2) | ecosystem: Host-associated > Plants > Roots > Endosphere... | reverse complement strand
CGCCGATGGAGTGGAAGGTGCCGAGCCACGGCATGCCCTCGACGGCGTGGCCGAGCATCTGGCCGAGCCGGTGCTTCATCTCGCGCGCGGCCTTGTTGGTGAAGGTCACCGACAGGATCTCGGCGGGACGGGCGCGGCCCTGGCTCAGGATATGGGCGATGCGCGTCGTCAGCACGCGGGTCTTGCCGGTGCCGGCGCCGGCCAGCACGAGGACCGGGCCGTCCAGCGTCTCCACAGCCTCGCGCTGCTCCGGATTGAGCCCGGACAGATATTTCGGGCCCACCGAGGCGCGCGCACGCGCGGCGATGCCGCCGGCTGCGGGCTGGTGATCGGGTACGCTGGTGATCTTGCTCGGCTCGGTCATGCGAATCATTGGCCCCACGATGGCACCGCGGGGTGGCGGAAGGGAGCCTTCTAACAGGGATGGTGCCTATATGGGGCGCCGAAAAGAGGTTTTCCACGTGCGTGGCGGGCCAATTTGTTCCCGCGCGCCGCGCGAATTTCGTCCCCGCCCGCGTCGGAACCATCGTTCCCGCCTTGAGATTGTCTGGACAGGTGGTGCGGCGAGCCGCGCCGGACGCAGACAACATCAAGACGAGGGTTTGACCATGCTAGGCTGGGTTGTGACGTTTCTGGTTATCGCACTGATCGCCGGCATCCTGGGCTTCGGCGGCGTCGCCGGGGCTTCGATCGAGATCGCCAAGATCATCTTCTTCATCGCGGTCGTTCTGTTCCTGGTCTCGGCCGTCGTCGGCCTGGCGCGCGGCCGCAACAGGATATAGCGCAGTGTGTTCACCTCTCCCCGACGGGGAGAGGTGAACCACGAGCAGGCGCGATCCGAATTGCTATTTCTTCGCGGGCATCGCCACGTTGCGGCCGATGCCCTCAGGCCGCGGCACCGCGCTGTGGGCCTTGGTGACCGCAGCGATGCGCTCGCTTATATCGGGCGGAAACGGCGCGACGCGCCGCGCATTCATGTCCATGTGCAGCGACATGTTCTCGGACGTCGCCGACAGCCAGCCTTCGCTCGCGTGCCGCATCTCCTCGAACGTGTGCAGCCGCTTGTCGTCGGCCTCCAGCAGCCAGACGAGGATCTGCACGGGATCGCCGAGGTGGATCTCGCGCAAATATCGCACATGGCATTCGGCCGTGAAGGTCGAGCCGCCTCGCTCCTTCATGTAGGTCGGCCCGATCCCGAGCTCGCTCCAGAGCTGGTCGATCGCGCGGTCGAACATCACGTTGTAATAGGCCATGTTGAGATGGCCGTTATAGTCGATCCATTGCGGCTCGATCTGCATGATCGAGGCGCGGAACGGCTCGGCTTTGGGCGTCGGGGCGGCAGTCTCCGGCATGTTTCCTTCCAGCTATGCGTCCGGTCGCTTGACTTGACCGGTTTTATGTCCTTTGCCACGGTTCTTCTGTCGGGAGGAATTCCGTGGGTACGACCATCACCAATAATCCGCCGCGGCCGGAGCCGAAAGCCCTCGCAAGCGCGCTGGAGCAGCTTGCCGCACGCTTCGGCAACCGCCTCATCACCTCGCAGGCCGTGCGCGAGCAGCACGGCCATACCACCACCTGGATTCCCAACCAGCCGCCTGACGGCGTGGTGATGGCGCAGGAGACCGCCGACATCCAGGACGTGGTGCGGATCTGCGCCAAGAACCGCGTGCCGGTCATTGCCTTCGGCACCGGCACCTCGCTCGAGGGCCAGGTCAACGCGCCCGCCGGCGGTATCTCGATCGATTTGCGCGACATGAACAAGGTGCTCGCGGTGCATGCCGAGGACCTCGACTGCGTGATCCAGCCCGGCGTGACCCGCAAGGCGCTGAACGAGCATTTGCGCGACCAGGGCCTGTTCTTCCCGATCGATCCCGGCGCCGATGCTTCGCTCGGCGGCATGGCCTCGACCCGCGCCTCCGGCACCAACGCGGTGCGCTACGGCACCATGCGCGACAGCGTGCTGGCCCTGAAGGTAGTGCGCGGCGACGGCGAGATCATCACCACGGGCACGCGCGCCAAGAAATCGTCCGCGGGTTACGACCTGACGCATCTGTTCGTCGGTGCCGAGGGCACGCTCGGCATCATCTCGGAATTGACCATCCGCCTGCGCGGCATCCCCGAGACGATCGCGGCGGGCGCGGTGTCGTTCGAGAGCGTGCACGGGGCCTGTCAGGCCGTCATCCTGGCGATCCAGACCGGCATTCCCGTGGCGCGCATCGAGCTGCTCAACGCCGCGCAGGTGCAGGCCTGCAACGCCTATTCCAAGCTGACGCTGCCGGAGACGCCGCTGCTGCTGATGGAATTCCACGGCAGCGGGATCGAGGTCGCCGAGCAGTCCAAGGCGTTCGGCGAGATCGCGAGGGAGTGCGGCGGCGGCGATTTCTCCTGGACCACCAAGCCCGAGGATCGCACCAAGCTGTGGCAGGCGCGGCACGATGCCTATTGGTCCGTGAAGGCGCTGCGGCCCGGCGACAGCATCGGCGTGGTCGCCACCGACGTCTGCGTGCCGATCTCGCGGCTTGCCGATTGCGTCAGCGAAACCGAGGAGGATTTGAAGCGGCTCAACCTGCTGTCGCCGATCGTCGGCCATGTCGGGGACGGCAATTTCCATTGCTCTCTGGTCTGTGACGTCAACGACGCGGACGAGATGGCGCGCGGCGAAGAGTTCATGCATCGCCTGGTCGAGCGCGCGCAGACCATGGACGGCACCTGCACCGGCGAGCACGGCATCGGCCAGGGCAAGCAGAAATATCTCAAGGCGGAACTCGGCCCCGAAGCGCTCGATGCGATGCGGGCCCTGAAGAAGGCCCTCGATCCGCTCAACATCTTCAACCCCGGCAAGATCGTGCCGGAGGCGTAGCGCCGGCCCCCAGCGGGGGGGGCCGGGAACTTTCGGCAATCCTGCTGGTTCCAATTCCCGCCAATTTCCGATGCCTGAATGGCAGGGCTTTGCGCGGGAGGGTGCGATGGTGCGACCGGTCGTTGGAATTGCCGCGATGGCACTTGTCTGCATGCTGGCGGGCGCGGCGCTGGCGAAGGGCGGACATGGCGGGGGCCATGGAGGCGGGCACGGCGGCGGCCATCACGGTGGCGGCCATCATGGCGGCGGCCATTTCCGTGGCCATGGCCACGCGCATGGCGGCGGCCATCACCGCGGCGTGCGGTTTACCAGCGGTGCCCGACGCGGCGGCCCCAATTTCGGGCAGATCCGCAATGCCGCGATCCGGCCGGCGCACTTCCGCAACGCTCTGAACGCCGGCGCATTCCGCAATGGCCGGCTGATCAGCAATCCGGCGGCGCGTGCGCAGCTCGCCGCGGCGGCCGCACTGGCCGGCTGGAGCGGCGCAAGCAGCGGATGGTGGCAACATGCGGGGGGCGGCTATGGCTGGGTCGGGCCGCTGTTCTGGCCGTTCGCCTATAATGACCTCTACGACTACACGATCTGGGGCGACGGGCTCGGCTTCTGGGGTTACGGCTATCCGGACATCTATGCCGGAATATTCGGCCCCTATGGCTATGATCGCCTGTCGGCCTATCTGCCGCAGCAGCCGCAGGGAAGACGGCGGGCCCGCAGCGCGCCGCTCGATCAGCTCTGCGGCAGTGACCGCCGTGCCATCGCCGGGCTGCCGATCGATCAGATTGCATCCGCGGTGCAGCCGGCCGATGCGCAGGGCGCCGCTCTCGATGCGCTCGGCAACGCCTCCGTCGACGCGGCAGCGCTGATCCGCACATCCTGCCCGACCCAGGCTGCGGCCACGGCCCCTGGCCGGCTCGCGGCGATGCAGCAGCGCATCGAGGCGATGCAGAAGGCGGTCGATCTGGTCCAGCCCGCGCTCGACCAGTTCTATGGTTCGCTCAACGACGAACAGAAGGCGCGCTTCAATGCGCTGGCCGAGGATCAGCGTCGTGCGAACAATGCGGGCGGATCGTCGGTGCAGACCTGCAGTGTGCCCGCCGCATTCGATTGGCCCGGCGCCACGATCGAGGAAAGACTTCGCCCCAGCGACACCCAGCGCGCGGCGCTCCAGGTGCTGCAGGATACCAGCGCCAAGGTCAGCGCATCGCTCAAGGCGGCCTGCGAGCCCAATGAGGTGATGACACCGCCGGCCCGCATGGCCACGATCCGCAAGCGGCTCGATGCGATGCTGGACGGGATCAAGTCGGTGCGCGCGGCGCTCGATGATTTCTACGCCACGCTCAACGACGAGCAGAAGGCGCAGTTCGAGGCGATCGGGCCGCGCCGCACGTCCTGAACGGCGCAAGCCTACGAAGACCAATGGTGGGGGCAATGAAGTGGTTCGCAAGGCGGCAGTCGGCCGACATCTGGGATGAGCCGATCCAGGGGCCGATCGGCGATATCGAGGCGGCGGAGCGAATTCGTCACATCTGCGATGCTGCCAGAGCGGGCGCGGAAGCCGTCGGAGGCTCCGCACGGACTGCCGAGCGCGAGCGTGAGCGCTACGAACGTGCCGCCCGCGTCGCGATGGAAATTGCGATGAAGATCGCAGACGATCTGATGCGCGACGATGCGGTCCGCCGCATCGTCGACCTCTGCATGAAGGCCGACGACGCCAAGACCGCGCAGATCCTGTTTCGCGCGATTCAGGCCGGCTGGGTCCGCGAGGCCGTCCAGCGCGATTATCCGGCACTGGCGCAATAGAACCGGCTCGCGCGGGGCGCGAGCCGGTGCGACGTCCATGCCGGAATCGGCTCAGTACCTGCGGTAGTCGCCGCGATAATGGTCGCCGCCGCTGCGGCCGCCCATTCCCATGCCGATGCCGATCCCGATGCCGACGCCCTGCATGATGGCACCGGGCGGCGGGCCGGGGGGCGGGGCGCGCTCGTAGACCGCTTCCTCGGGCGGAGGCCGGCGCTTCGGCGGCGTCTCGACCACCTTGCGCTTGGGCGGCGTGTCGTCGACGCGCTTCTTGATCACGGGCGCGACGCTCGGATTGGCCGGCGTCGCCGGTGCCGTCGGGGTCGAGCACGGACAGGTCGGAGCCATCGCGACCGCGACCGGGGTCGCCGCGGCGGCGACCGGCACGCCATAATTGCGGTTCTGCACGCGCAGCAGCAGCCGGCGCGCGGTCGCGGCGAGGTCGCTGTTGTCCCAGTTGGCGAGATAGGCCTCGAACGAGGCCCGGGTGTTGATCGCGGTGGCGCGCTCCCAGGCCAGCATCTGGCGGCGCCGTTCCAGCACCGTGCGCACGCGCGGCGTGCGGGTGTCTTGTGCGTACAGCTCGATATAGGCCTGATACGCCTCCACGGTGTCCTCAGTGATCACGAGCTCATAGGCGGCCATGGCCGGCTTGCCCTGCAAGGTCTTGCGCCAGTCCTCGACGCTGCGGGTGCCGCTGGCGAGCGCCATCGCGGATGCGCCGGGAATAGCGGGGGTGCTGCCGCTGCTCTCTCCGAAGAACCTGAAGTCGGTGGTCAGCGAGGAGCTTTCCCACGGGATCTGCCGTCCGTCGGTCGATTCCGCGACGGCGACGCGGATGCGCTTGAACACTTCCTCGATCGGCAGGTTGGGCTGCTTGGCGATGGTCAGCGCGGCCGTGGTGTAGGGGCTGTCGATGCCGTTGCCGTCCTCGGCTTCGGCGCCGGGCGAGGTCGAATAGGAGATGAAGGAGCCGGGCGCGCCGGCCTTGGTGTCGACGATCGCAAGGCCGTGGCCGGCGCCGCTCAGTGCCGGGAACGGATTGTTGCGGCAGGCATCGAGCATGAAGATGCGCGCGCGTGTCGGCAGCGCGCCGAGCGTGTTGAGCAGGTCGTTGAGCCGCACGCCCTGGAGCGGAATGTCGGCCTCGCGCTTGGGATCGAGGTCGACCGGAACGAGGTAGTTCTCGCCGTCGATTTGCAGACCGTGGCCGGCATAAAATACCAGCGCGACGGTGTCGGCGCCGCTGGCGCCGACCTTGCCGGCGAAATCCGAGATCGCCGTGCGCATCTCGTTCTGCGCCAGATTGGCAGCCGTGGTGACGGTGAAGCCGGCATTGCCGAGCAGCTCCGTCATGCCCTTGGCGTCGTTGGCGGCGTTGGGCAGCTCGGGCACGGTGCGATAGGCGGACTGGCCGATCACCAGCGCGAGCCGCGCTTCGGCCGCGGCGTCCGTCGGCGTCATCAACTGGGCGAGGGCGAGAAAACCGGATGCAACTATGAGATTTGAAAAGACTGGACGGCGCATCATGTCACCTCCAACGGCAATACGCGCGATGATGTCACTTTTTCTAGGGGGCCGCCATGCGCCCGTCTGTGCGCTGGATCACGCTGCGCGCTGCGGCAAATTGTGACAGGATGCCTGCCGCAGCCGGCGTTGTGCCAGATTTCGACGGCGCTGCCGCGGGCATCGGTTGCTGAAGGAGTCCAGTCGTGAAGGTTCTGCTCGCTCACACGCCGCAGATGCGGCGCAACTATTACGGCGACCGCAGCTTGAACGGCCTGCGCGCGGCCGCCGAGGTCATCCTGCACGAGAGCGACGAACCCCTTGACACCACCGGTCTCGTGCGCGCGGCGAAAGACGCCGACATCATCGTCGCCGATCGCATGACCGAAGGCCGCGGCGAAATCTTCGCCGAGCTGCCGCGTCTGCGCGCCTTCGTCCGCTGCGCCGTCGATATCCGCAACGTCAATGTGGAAGCGGCCTCGAAGGCCGGCGTGCTCGTCACCCGCGCCGGTCCCGGCTTCGTGCAGGCCGTCGCCGAGCTCGCGCTCGGCTTCATGGTCGATCTCTCCCGCGGCGTGTCGCGGACGACGGCGGACTACCAGGCCGGCCGCGAGCCGGAGGCGCGGATGGGCCGCCAGCTCGCCGGCAGCACGATCGGCATCATCGGTTATGGCAGCATCGGGCGCTATCTCGCCGGGATCGCAATGGCGCTGCGCATGGAGGTGCTGGTCTCCGATCCCTTCGCCGATGTCAGCGATGCCGCGATCCGGCAGGTCGGCCTCGACGAGCTGCTTGCGGCATCGGACTATGTCGTCTGCCTTGCGATCGCCAACGAGCAGACCGAGAATCTGATCGGCGAGGCAGCGCTGGCGCGCATGCAGAGGCATGCCGTCTTCATCAACCTCTCGCGCGGCAATCTCGTCGACGAACCGGCGCTGGCGCGGGCGTTGCGTGAGAACCGCATCGCCGGTGCGGCGATCGACGTCGGCCGCGCGCCGGACCAGATGCCGACGCCCGAGCTGGCCGGGCTGCCGAACGTGATCGCCACGCCGCATGTCGGCGGGCTGACGCCGCAGGCGATCGAATATCAGTCGCTGGAAACCGTGCGGCAGGTCGAAGCGATCGTGAAGGGCGAGGTCCCGCCGGGCGCGGTCAACGCCGAGCGCTGGACGCGGCGGCCATGAAGGGCCCTACAGCCGGTCCACCGCCTTGAACGTTCCGTCCTTCTGGATCACCGTCAGGAACACTTTCGGCGGCGCGTCGATCATGCGGATGCCGACGTTGACGGTGCTGCCGCTGATGTCGAAGCGGCCGACATCGTTGATGGCGCGCAGCAGGCTTGCGCGGGTCGGTTCCGGTCCGGCCTTTTCCAGCGCTGCGGCCGCGAGGCGGCCGGAGAGGTAGCCTTCCAGCGATACGAAGTCCGGTGTCTGCGTCGGATCGACCGCCTTCTGCGCCGCCTGGTAGTCGGCGACGAGCTTGAGCGAGCGGTCCCATGGAAACGGCACGACCTGCGAGACGATGACGCCTTCGCCCTCGGGGCCGAGCTCGCTGGCGAGTGCGACGGCGCCGACGAAGGAGATGTTGACGAAGGTCGGATAGAAGCCGCTGCGATGCGCGAGCCTGATGAACTCCGCGCAGGGACCATAAGTCCCGACCATCACGATGGCCTCGGGTTCGGCCCGCTTGATCGTTCGCCAGGCGGCCCTGACCGCGCGGGTGTTGCGCTCGAAGGTGCCTTCGGCGGCGAGCTCGAGGCCTCGCCTGGCGAGCGCGCGTTTCACACCCCTCAGACCGTCGCGGCCGAAGGAATCGTCCTGGTAGAAAATGCCGATGCGGGTGAAGTGGCGATCCTCGGTGAGGTGCTTGATCCACGCTTCGGCCTCCGCACTGTAGCTCGCGCGGATGTTGACGACGTTCGTGAGCTCGAGGTCGCGCAGGAATTCGGCACCGCTGAACGGGCCGATGAAGGGAACGTTCCTGGCGCTGGTGATCGGAATTGTCGCCATCGCGGTCGGCGTGCCCACCGCGCCGATCAGCGCGAACACCTTGTCGTCCTCGATCAACTGCAGCGTCTGGGCCGCCGAACGATCGGGATCGTAGCCGTCGTCGCGGCTGATGAGCTGGAGCTTGCGGCCGTGCACGCCGCCCCTGGCGTTGATCTCGTTGAATGCTGCGACGATGCCTTGCCGCATGCGCTGTCCGAGCGCGGAGGAGGGACCTTCCAGCGCGGCGGCCTGGCCGAACAGGATCGCATCCTCGCTGACGCCGGCCTCCTCGGCCCCGGCCGCGAGCGCGGTCGCTGCCAGGAGCACGCAGGTCAGGATGACGGATCTCGTCGATCGAAATCGATACATCGGGAGGTCTTGCCGGATAGTTGGGAAACCTTCCGCAACATATCCCTGCGAGCCTGAATAGCTCGCTAAGCGGCACTGTATCGACGATCCGTAGTACTCCGGGCAAAATCGGCAACTTGTTTCCACTATGCCGGATCGTTCGCGCACTTCATTAACTAATCCGTGCACTGCGGAACGATCCGGTTCCGAAATTGTGCAGTTCTTAACCGCGGTCTTGTTCCGATAGCCGGATCGATGCCTCAACCAGAGGTTCGGTTTGTTGCGGGCTAGGGGACGGCGGCTTTAGAGATGGGCGATCGCGATCAGCACGATCAGGATCGGAGGCGTATGACCGGATGGTGGCGCGCGGCGCCGCTGCTCGGGCTGTATCGCCCCGCGCTCGTCGCGGTCGGCGTCGGTCTTCTGTTCTCGGTCGTGGGCGCGGCCGCCGTGGCGCGGTGGGAAGATCGCGTCAACAGGATCGAGTTCGAGAACGCGGCCGAGACCGAAGCCATCGTCATGCAGAACGGCATGGGCGAATACATATCGAGGCTCCTCGCGCTGCGCACGCTGTTCGAATCGACCAACGACGAAGTCACCCGCAGCGAGTTCGAGACCTTCAGTGCCCGTCTGTTCGAACGCCATCCCGGCATGCTGCGCGTTGCCTGGCTGCCGCGCGTCAGCCGCAAGGAGCGCTCCGACTACGAGGCCGCGGCGAGCACGGACGGCGTCTCCGGCTATCGCATCAAGTCGCTTCAGGGCGAGAGCTTTGCGACGGCGCCGCAGAGCGATGAATATTTTCCGGTGTTCTATTCGACCCAGCCCAAGACCTCGTCGGTCTACGGCATGGACTACGCCACCGTTCCGGAGCGCCGCGCGGTTCTGGAACGCGCGCGCGACCACGACAACGTCGCAGCCATCCGCACGCGCCTGTTTGAACCGAGGGAGGGAGGCCGGCTGCCCGACGTCCTCGTTGCCGTTCCCGTCTACGCCAAGGGGACATCGCGCGAGACGGTCGCGGACCGGCGTCGCAATCTCGCCGGCTTCGTGATCGGAATCTTCGACCTGCCGCTGCTGATTCAGGTCATTCGCGTCACCACCGGAGCAAGCCCCGCGGTCAGCATCAACGTCTATCCGCCCTTCACGGGGCAGATCGTCGGCCTGGAGCAGATGCTGCCGGACTATTCGTCGGCGGCCAGGGCGCCGCAGTCGATGCGGGACGTCGCCCGGGCGCTGCACTGGTCGGGCAGCCTCAAGATCGGCGATACCGATTGGCAGGTGCGGGCCGTTCCCACCGCCGGCGGTCCGCTGGAGACGACCTACGATCGCGCCGGCGCGGTGCTGATCGTGGGCATGCTGCTCACGCTGTCGCTGTCGACCTATCTCATGCTGGCGAGCCGCAATTCGCGGCGGCTGTCACTGGCCAACCGGCGGGTGCTCGAGCTCGCCCAAACCGACGTCCTGACCGGTCTGCCGAACCGCGCCTTCTTCCTCAGCCGGCTCGACGAGATGAACAACCAGCTGGGCGTGCGGGGGCTGCCGTTCTCGATCCTGATGCTCGACCTCGACCGCTTCAAGAACGTCAACGATTCCCTCGGCCACGGGGCCGGCGATGCGCTGCTGCGCCAGGTGGCACAGCGGCTGAAATCCGCGGTGCGCGCCACCGACGTGCTGGCGCGGCTCGGCGGCGACGAGTTCGCCGTCATCCAGGAAGCCGGCGCGGATCAGCGCGCCTGCTCGACCGAGCTGGCGGCGCGGATCGCCAAGCTGTTGACCGAACCGTTCCTCCTGCCCGGCCACCGCGTCGAGATCGGCACCAGCATCGGCATCGCCATCGCGCCGGATCACGGCAGCGATCAGGAACAATTGCTGAAGAAAGCGGACCTTGCGCTCTATCGCTCGAAATCGGCGGGCCGCAACTGCTTCACCATCTACGACGAGGCGATGTCGGCCGAGCTGGAGGCCCGCAACACGCTGGAGGGGGATCTGCGCGATGCCATCGCGCAGTGCCGGCTGGAGGTGCATTACCAGCCGTTCGTCGACGCCCTCAGCGGGGCGCGGCGCGGCTTCGAGGCGTTGGTGCGCTGGCGGCATCCGACGCGCGGCCTGATCCCGCCGGACCAGTTCATCCTGCTTGCGGAGGAGACCGGGCTGATCGTGCCGCTCGGCGAATTCGTGCTGCGGCGCGCCTGCGCGGATGCGGCCGGCTGGCCCTCCGATCTCGCGGTCGCCGTCAACCTGTCGCCGATCCAGTTCAAGGAAGCCGAGCTGTTCGAGATGATCGGCGCGGCGCTCGCGGATTCCGGCCTGCCGCCCCACCGGCTCGAGATCGAGATCACCGAATCCGTCCTGCTAGAGCGCGGCAGCGAGAACCACGCCTTCATGGAGCGGCTCAAGCATCTCGGCATCGAGCTCGCGCTCGACGATTTCGGCACCGGCTATTCCTCGCTCAGCTATCTGACCGCGTTCCCGTTCGACAAGATCAAGATCGACAAGTCGTTCATCCGCAATCTCACGCACCAGCCGCGCAACTCCGCCATCATCTCCGCGATCGTGACGCTGGCGCGCGGGCTCGACATGTCGGTGACGGCCGAAGGCGTCGAGACCCGCGAGGAGTACGAGCGGCTGAAGGCGCTCGGCGTCAATTTCGCCCAAGGCTATCTGTTCGGCCGCCCGCAGCCGATCGAGCGGATTCTGTTCGACGCGCCCGTCAAACGGTCACGGCGCGACGCCGCCTGAGCGCGCCGCTCGACGGGCATGCACGAAAAGCGCTTGACCCAGGCATCCCCGGATGGTCGGAAGGATCGTCCAGGGATGAAACAAGCACATCATGCGGCTTCCGTTCTTCTACGGCTGGGTCGTGGTCGCCGTGACCTTCGTCACCATGGCCATCGGCGTCAACGCGCGTACCGCCTTCTCGCTGTTCTTTCCGCCCATCATCTCCGAGTTCGGCTGGGAGCGTGGCGTTACCGCCGGGGCGTTCTCGTTCGGCTTCGTGGTGTCAGGCGTGGTCAGCCCGCTGATCGGCCGCCTGATGGACCGCGCCGGCCCGCGCGCGGTGATGGAGCTCGGGGTGGTGCTGATGGGCGGCGGCTTGCTGCTTGCGCCGCTCACCAGCGCGCCCTGGCATCTCTATGTCACCATCGGCGTCATGGTCGGTGCCGGCTCGGTGTGTCTCGGCTATTCCGGCCAGTCGCTGTTCCTGCCGAACTGGTTCATCCGCAAGCGCGGCTTCGCCATCGGCATCGCTTTCGCCGGCGTCGGCATCGGCTCGGTGACGCTGCTGCCATGGGTGCAGCACATGATCGAAGCGACCGGCTGGCGCACCGCCTGCACCGCGATGGGCCTGCTCGTCCTGATCGTGCTGGCGCCGGTGAACCTGCTGCTGCACAAGCGCCCGCAGGACATCGGCCTCGAACCGGACAGCGATGCCGCCGCGGCTGCGGGCGGTGCCCAACCGGTCTCCAACATCGTCGATCCGGTCTGGGTCAATACCGACTGGACGCTGAAGCGCGCCGTCGCGACCGCGCGCTTCTGGTGGATCGCGCTCGGCTATTTCTCCGGCCTGTACATCTGGTACGCGGTGCAGGTGCATCAGACCAAGTTCCTGCTCGACATCGGCTTCAGCCCTTCCGTCGCGGTGTGGGCGCTCGGCATCGTCAGCCTGCTCGGCATTCCCGGCCAGATCGTGCTGGGCCATGTCTCCGACCGCATCGGACGGGAGTGGGTCTGGGCGATCAGCTGCGCGGGCTTCGTGATCTGCTTCGCCGCGCTGATCGGCTTGAAGTATCAACCCTCGCTCTGGCTCGTCTATCTGATGGTGCTCGCGCAAGGCGCGCTCGGCTACGGCCTCACCTCGATCATGGGTGCGGTGGTGTTCGAGATTTTCCAGGGCAGGCACCAGGGCAGCATCTTCGGCACCATCATGCTCGCCGCGCTCGCGGGCGGTGCGGCCGGACCGTGGCTGACCGGCTTGCTCTATGATCGCACCGGCGACTACACGCTCGCCTTCGGCATCGCGATGATCGTGAGCGGATTGTCGGCGCTCGCGATCTGGCGGGCATCGCCGGGAAAAGTTCGGGCCGTTGCCGGCCGGCTGCACAAGCCGCAGAGCCGAACCGCGGAGTGAGTTGCGGGGACACACTGAATTACCTTCGCCTCTTTTGCCCAATGTTAAGCATGTCGCGGCTTGGCAGATGCGAGGGGGACTACAAAAACGTCTTGGACACCATCGGAGCGTAGCTTCGGGCAGATTGCCGTTTCTTCCCGATGCTCCCGGGTCCCCAATGTCTGCCCCCGATAATCCTGCGACCGAAACTCTGGACGTGCTGTTGGCTGCACTGGAACGCGCCGACGATGGCGTCGTCATTGTAGATGATGCGCACCGCATCACGCATTTCAACGCCAGTGCGGAGCGGATCTGGAAGCTCGCGCGCGCCGACGTGCTCGGCCGCGATGCCGAAATTCTCACCCTCAATTGCCTTCTGGCCGATCCGGCCGCGGAATTCCGCGACGAGATTAGCCTCGTGCGGCAGGACGGCAGCCGGATCCGTGCGGCCATGTCGCTATCGTCCGTTGCGCATGACGGCGCGACCCATCGCGTCGTGTTCGCGCGCGACGTCACCGCGGATGCCGAGCGCCGCGTTAGGATCGGGCTTCTCCACGCCGTCTCCGATCAGACCAACCGGGCGGTGATCATCGCCGACACCGAGCTGAACATCGTCTACGTCAACTCGGCCTTCACGACGCTGTTCGGCTACACCAGCGGTGAGGCCGAGGGCCGTCGCGCAGGCGAGCTCATCGCCGGCTGCCACACCGACCGCAAGGCGATCGCGAAGCTGGTCGAGCGTCTGATGCGCGGCGGCCGCCGCGGCGAAGCCGAAGTGCTCACCTACGACAAGGACGGCGAGGAGATCTGGGTCTGCGCCCGGATCGACGCCTTTCGGGACAACAAGGGCCGGGTCAAGCACATCTTCGCGCTGCTCGAGGACATCACCGAGACCAGGCAATTGCGCTCGCTGCAGCAGCTCATCATGGCCTCGCTCGCGGACGAGGTCCCGATTACCGACATCGCCGACAGGCTCTGCCGCCGCGTCGAGGAGATCGCGCCCGACGTCGTCTGCTCGCTGCTCCACGTCGATGCGGCCGGCCTGATCCACCCGCTCGGAGGTCCGAGCCTGCCCGAGGACTATTCCCGCGCATTGGACGGCATTGCGATCGGCCCGAATGTCGGCTCCTGCGGCACTGCCGCCTTCTACGGCGAGCCGGTGCTGGCGACCGACCTCGAGACCGATGCCCGCTGGCAGCCCTACAAGGCGATGCCGCTCGCGATCGGCCTGCGCGCCTGCTGGTCGACCCCGGTGAAGGCCAAGGACGGCCGCGTCATTGCGACCTTCGCCTTCTACTATCGCGAGCCCCGCGCGCCGAGCAACTGGCACCGGCGCATCGTCGAGGCCTGCGTCAATCTCGGCGCCTTCGCGATCGAACGCAAGGAGGCCCGCGCCGAGATCGCGCGGCTCGCCTATCACGACATCCTCACCGGCCTGCCGAACCGCGCGCAGCTGCGGCACCTGATCACCACGGCGATCGATGCCTGCCCGACCGGCAGTCATATCGCGCTGGCCTTCCTCGATGTCGATCATTTCAAGGACGTCAACGACACGCTCGGTCACGCCGCCGGCGACGAGCTCCTGGTCCAGCTCGCCCAGCGTCTGCACGAGCAGATCGGCCCCGAGGACATGCTGGGACGGCTCGGCGGCGACGAATTCGTCATCTTGCTGCCGCAGCGCAATGCCGAGAGCGCCGCGCGCCTCGCGGCCGACATCACGGAGGCGCTGGCTGCCCCTTTGAGGCTCGGATCGAAGCTGATGCCGATGTCGGCCAGCATCGGCATCAGCCTCTATCCCGACCACGCCACCGACATCGACACGCTGATGCAGCAGGCCGACGCCGCCATGTACATGGCCAAGCAGGCCGGGCGCTCGACCTATCGCATCTTCAGTGCCGAGATGAACGGACTCACCGAGCAGCGCCTGGCGCTGATCGCAGCGCTCCGCCGCGCCATCGCGGAAGGCGCGCTGAGCCTCAGCTACCAGCCGCAGATCCGCAGCTGCGACGGCGCGATCCACGGCGTCGAGGCGCTGTCGCGCTGGCACGATCCCGTGCTCGGCGACGTCTCGCCGGCAAAGTTCATTCCGCTCGCCGAGGAATGCGGCCTGATCGAGCAGATCGGCCTGTGGTCGGTGCGCGAGGCCTGCCGGCAGATGGCGAGCTGGCGCCGTGCCGGCCTCAACATTCCCTGCGTGTCGGTGAACCTGTCGCCGATCAATTTCCGCAACGTCACGCTCGCCGCGCGGCTCAAGGACATCCTCGCCGACCACGACCTGCCGGCGAACGCCCTGATGCTGGAGATCACCGAGGGCGCGTTCATGCAGGACAGCGTCGCCGCGCTGGAGACGATGAACGCGATCCGGGAGCTCGGCGTCGGGCTCTCGGTGGACGATTTCGGCACCGGATATTCCAGCCTCAGCCGCCTTGCGCACCTGCCGATCCGCGAACTCAAGATCGACCGCAGTTTCATGCGCGACATCGAGCGCGACGCGGGCGCACTCGCGATCGCCACGGCCGTGGTGCGCGTCGGCCAGGGCCTCGGCATGACCGTGGTCGCCGAGGGCGTCGAGACCGAGGGCCAGCGCAAGACGCTGGCCGAACTCGGCTGCGACGTCGTGCAAGGCTTCCTTTACGCGCCCGCGCTTCCGCCCGTCGCCTTCGAGCGCTGGCTGATCGAGCACTGCGCCGAGCAGGCGAAGGCGATGCTGGGGAAGCTCGATGTCGCGCCGGCAGGTGCCGGCGCGGTCAGGCGCTCAGCATAATTGATTGCTTTCCCGCGATATTCTCGGCAATTAGGAACGCATCGGCAGATCGGCGGTTTGGTTGAAGTGATACCTGCCGGAGCCATCACCGGCATGGATGGCGCTTCAGGACGAAAGGCCCAGGATCGACAGAAGCTGCGCGCCCGCGAGATGGCTGGGAATAAGATCGACCGCGTGGCGCGTGCGAATTGATCTAGCCAAACGCAGCAAGCCGATCCAGGAATAAGGGCGAGCACCAGGAGGCCCCGACGCCGGAGGACTTCGAGCTGCCGGAGACATGAGGACGACAGATGAAACGGCATCCCCCATCGCGTGCAGCGAACGAGGCGAACAGCCACTTCAAACAGGCCGCGGCGAAGCCGGCGACCGATTACGAGAAGGCGGAAGAGGCTTTCCAGGCAAATCGGGAACGACTGAAGGCCGAGCGGTTGGCGAGGGAGGCTGAACGACGAAACCGGTCCGAGAAGACGCCTTAGACGTCGCACTTCTCCTTCGAGAAGCGCCATACGGCCGCAACGCGCTGGCTAAAGCATGGAAAGCACGACGATCCCGTCTTCGAGCTCGCCGGAAGCAAGCCGCGCCCGCGCAATGCGCTCGAACTCCGTTCGATGCTTCTGCAGATAGCTGAAGGCCTGCTTCTGCGTGTTGAATGTCGTGGCAAGCTGGCATATCTGCCGATTTGCGCCGGACGCGAGAAAGAAGGTGATGGTTCCGTGGTCTGGCTTCACTCTAGGCACGATCTGCACTCTCCGGCATGTGATCGGCCCTCTCAATGCGGCGGCGGCTTGAAGACGATTATCGTGTCGGCTTCTTCGAACGCTTCTTGAGCGCCGGCGCCGGCAAAGCCAGCCGAACAGCTTCGTCAGCCGCTTCCTTGGCCTCGCGCGCAGCTCGGAGCCGCGCCATGTTCTTGCGAACTTCGATGGCCTGCCGTTCGGCGTCGACCATTGCCCGCGCTCCGTCTTCAGCGGCCAAGCGGCGGCGATCGGACCGCGCGACGCTCGCGGGTGACGGCTCTGCCGGTTTCTTGGTGCTCATCGTCCACCCGGCTCCGCAAACGACTAAACCCGCTCAATCCTGGGATTGAGCGGGTAGGGCGACCGTTTCAGTACATCCGTGAAACGGCGCCACGATATCAAGCCAGCGAGAGATTCTCAGCGCTGACCTTGCCTCGCACCTTGTCGGTCTTGGCCTCGAAATTGACCTGCTGGCCCTCTCCGAGACCTGCAAGACCAGCCCGTTCAACGGCGCTGATGTGAACGAACACATCGTTGCCGCCGTCGTTCGGCTGAATGAAACCGAAGCCCTTTTGGCCATTGAACCACTTGACCGTACCTGTCGTCATCTTCTTCTCCAAAGCGCGCAAGCGCATTCCGCGCGACAATCACGCGGTCATCTTCAACTTCGTCGATGTCTTTGGAAAAGGAGCCCGCGGGCGCATTCAACAAGGCACAGCGGCTAATCGAACAACATCAATATATATGATTTCCAGGATTTTGCAAGGAGCCAGGCCAGTTTGTTTTCGAACGAGGCAATTCGTCTGTTCCGATCGAGGCGCTAGCGTGGGTTTGTCGATCTGCGAGCAGGACGTTAGCGATTGACAGCGCTGCACGACAATGGTCACGGTGTCTGTATCGCCGTGACAAGCAGACCTGTGTCTGAAGCCGCGACCAATGTCGCCGCTGCTATCCTCAAAATCGCAATGAAGCTCCTGCGCAATTGGCTGCCTGCAGGACGTGTTCGCCATTCGCAGCCCCCGGTCGGGAGGATCAATTGCACGTACTCGTCAGAGACAACAACGTCGAGCAGGCACTTCGCGTTCTCAAGAAGAAGATGCAGCGCGAGGGCGTCTTTCGCGAAATGAAGCAGCGGCGCTCGTATGAAAAGCCGTCCGAGCGAAAGACCCGCGAGAAATCCGAAGCTATTCGTCGCGCCCGCAAGCTGGCCCGGAAACAAGCGATCAGAGAGGGGTTGCTGCCGGCGCCGCCGAAAAAGAAGCCATTTGAACGCAAGCCGCCTTTGCCGGAGATCAAGGCTCGGGCGGAGTAGAGAGAGCTTTCCCTACGGCCTGAAATCGATGCCGCGGAGCACGATGCCCGGCGGCGTGCCTTCGAACTCCGTCGCGCGATATTTGCTCGCCGCGCGTGCTTCGATGCGATCCCGCAGGCGGGTGAACTGAGCCTCCCGCTGCTCGGGCTTGACTTGCGGGCCGCGCTCGAGATCGTCCATCGCGGAGGTCGAGACGGCGCAAGGAATCTCCCTGGTACCGTCATGCATCGAGAACCGGACGATCATCCGGTCGTATTCGTGGCTGATAAAGCGGCCGCTGGTCAATGTCATGGCTTGCTCCGTTGCGTGATTGCCAGGCGCGATCGCACCCCTCAAATCAGCGCGGCGACCGGCCGCCTGCGTTCCGTCGCGCGCGGCACGTGCTGAGAATTCAAGCGGCGGTCGTTCGCTTCAGTTCTCCCCCGACAGCCGGGCGAAATCGTCGAGCAGCGCCGCCACCAGCGCGCGGTGACGCGTGTCCTCGGCGGGCAGGCTCGCGGCATAGAGGTTGAGCAAATGACGCGCCTTCACCGCGGCCTCCGGCCAGGACGCGGCGGGCACCGTCATCATGCGGTGTTCGAGATCGGCCTCGCGCTCGCGCAGCTCTCTGGTATTGGCCTCGACCTCGGCCAGCGCGCGGCGCAGGTCGGTGGCCTTCTGTGCGGCCATGCCGCGGTGCTTGTCGAGATCAACGGGATGATCAGTCATTGGCGATGCTCGCGTCTGCGGCTTGCGCGTTCGCGAGATCGACCGAGCCGATCGACAGCATCTCCATCATGCCGCCGGCGCCTTCGGCCGGCACGGTGATCATCGTGGCAACGCGGCGATAGGCGGCGAAGGTCAGGCCCTCGATCGTCTCCTCGTCGGTGACGACCTCGTATGCGCCGGCCGGCAAGAGGCGGTCGATGCCGCGCATGCGGAACGGATGCCTGAACGTGACGGTCTCTCGCCGCGAGCGGATGGTCATGCAGGCCTGCCTTTCGCAAGTGAAGCCCCAACCGGTGCCGGCCGTGGCGAGCATGCGCTCTTGGCGCGGCAATAGCCAGCACTATCGTCGCGACGCATTTAAACGCTCGCAATCGCTTCGGCACGGGCGTAAGATTGCGGTCATCACCGCACGTCTCAACGGCTTCGACCGGTGACTGAGGGTCACGTGTGCTCCCGCCGAAGGCTTCGCAGGGGCGTTCGATGTCGCGTGTTCGCATCTCGGAATGATCGTTCCCCTGTTTCTTCTCGTATGCGGAGCCGCCATCCTCAATGAGTAGGGCGATACGCGTGCCGTACCTGGTCAGTGGGACCAACGAATACGGCAGTTCCAATCTGGGCCGCGGCAGCGCGGCGGTCGCGCTGCGTCTCGCGCGCAAACTGCTGCGCGAAGGCTACATGGACGTCAGGGTCTGCACCCCGCGCGGACGGGTCCTGCAACCCGATGAATTCGACCAACTTGAACCGGCAAAGGAGAGCGACATGGCGAAGGGCCAGCAACGTGGCAACCGCGAAGCCAAGAAGCCGAAGAAGGAGAAGTCCAAGATCATCGCCGCGGCCCCGAACCGCAAGGAAGCCGCCTGGCAGCCGGACTTCGGACCTGCAAAGAAGAAGTAGGCGTGCTGCAGCTCACCAGCTTCGACGGCGCACCGATCAAATGTCGCAGCCGCATTCGAGTTGAAGCTCGCGTGCGCTTTACGAAGTTGCATCTTGGCGCGAGGCCAGTCCCGTCCTGCGCCTGAGATCGGTGATCGCGCGCAAAAAGCTGTCGGCCGGCGTGGTTTCGGGATCGATCAGCCGGTGCAGGCGAAAGCCGTCTTCCAGCGCCAGCACGATGGAGGCCATCCAGGGCGGATTCAGGTTGCTGTTCTTGCCGTCGCTCTTCAACGTGGCTTCGATGATGTCGGCGACCAGCTTGCGGCGCGCGCGCAGGCGTTTGGCGAGCTCGGGCCGGCGCTTCTCGGCGCGCGCGACGAACAGGATCATCTCCATATGCAGCAGCGGGGAGCGGCCGAGCGGATCCTGCCGCGTGCGGTCCATCGCCTTCAGCGCGGCGATGAAATCGTCGAGATTGTCGTGCTGGGCGAGGATGTCCATGTTGCGCCGGATCGACTGCTCGACATGGTCCTCGAGCATGGCGATGATCAGCTCGTCCTTGCTTTTGAAGTTCGAGTAGAACGCGCCGCGGGTGAAGCCTGCCGCCGCCGCGATCGCCTCGATGCTGGCGCCGCCGATGCCGTCTTCTGCGAACACGCGCGCGGCCGCCTCGAACAATTTGTCGCGCGTATCGTCCCTGGTCGGCCTGGTTCTCACCCTTGACATCGGAGCAGGGTAGGGCAGAATGAAACTCGATACAACAATGTATCGAGTTGATAATTTCAAGGGGATGGTTACGCCGCGCGAGCAGGGCAGCGTCGGCGTATTCGTGTCATGCGGCAACCGATTTGAGGTCACCATGAACGAGCACGTGCAAGGCGCCGGCGGCGCGCCGCTGTTCAATCCGCTCTCGCCGGACTTCATCCGCGATCCCTATCCGCATTACGACCGGCTACGTACGATCGATCCGATCCATGTGACGCCGTTCGGCCAGTTCGTCGCCAGCCGCCATGCCGACGTCAGCCTGGTGATGCGCGACAAGCGCTTCGGCAAGGATTTCGTCGAACGCTCGAAACGCCGCTACAGCGACAGGATCATGGACGAGCCGGTGTTCCGCAGCATGAGCCACTGGATGCTGCAGGCCGATCCGCCGGATCACACCCGCCTGCGCGGCCTCGTCGTCAAGGCGTTCACCGCGCGCCGGGTCGAGGACATGCGGCAGCGCATCCAGGAGATCGTCGACCAGGCGATCGATGCCGTGATCGAGCGCGGCCACATGGACCTGATCGAGGATTTCGCCTTCCGCCTGCCCGTCACCATCATCTGCGACATGCTCGGCATCCCCGAGGAGCATCGCGAGGTGTTCTACAACAGCTCGCGCGACGGCGGGCGGCTGCTCGACCCCGTGCCCCTCACGCCGGAGGAGATCAAGAAGGGCAACGAGGGCAACCTGTTGGCGCAGATGTATTTCCAGCAGCTGTTCGAGCTGCGCCGCAAGAATCCCGCCGACGACCTCATCACCCAGCTGGTGCAGGCCGAGGAGGACGGCAACAAGCTCAGCAACGAGGAACTGACCGCCAACATCATCCTGCTGTTCGGCGCTGGCCACGAGACCACGGTCAACCTGATCGGCAACGGCCTGCTCGCGCTCCATCGCAACCCGGACCAGCTTGCGCTGCTCAAGGCGCGCCCCGAGCTGATGGAGGGCGCGATCGAGGAATTCCTGCGCTACGATTCCTCGGTGCAGATGACCGGGCGCGTCGCGCTGGAGGAGATCGAGGACCTCGGCGGCAAGCGGATCCCCAAGGGCGAGACCGTGCTGTGCCTGCTCGGCTCGGCCAACCGCGACCCGGCGGTCTATCCTGATCGGCCCGACCGGCTCGACGTCACCCGCCAGAACGTGAAGCCGCTGTCGTTCGGCGGCGGCATCCATTTCTGTCTCGGGGCCCAATTGGCGCGCATCGAGGCCGAGATTGCCATCGCCACGCTGCTGCGGCGGCTGCCGGATTTGCGCATCGACGACGTCGAAAACCCGGAATGGCGGCCGACCTTCGTGCTGCGCGGCCTGAAGCGGCTGCTGGCGAGCTGGTGAGGCTCCCCAGCGTTAACCTCCGCGCGCAACAGTCGCTGTGACTTCGCCACACTTCCCCCTATATAAGGGGCTGTTCCGGCACGCCTGAAGTCCACGAAGGCCAGGGTTTGGTCCGGGTGCCGGTTTGGCCGAGGGGAGACCCGTGCAGACGACGCTGCTCGGATTGGCGATTGCCTTCATCATTGCGCTGCTGGCCGCGCTGATCGGGCCTTACTACGTCGACTGGAACCAGTTCAGGCCCCAGTTCGAGGCGGAGGCCGGCAAGATCATCGGCGTGCCGGTGCGGGTCGCGGGCGAGCTCGACGCGCGGCTGTTGCCGACGCCGACGCTGCGGCTGCGCCAGGTCACCTTCGGCGGCAACAACGATCTCGGCCGCCTGCGCGCCGACAAGCTCGACGTCGAGTTCAGCCTGGGCTCGCTGATGCGCGGCGAATGGCGCGCCACCGAGCTTTCGGTGGGCGGCATGGCGGTCGATCTCGGCCTCGATGCGCGTGGGCGGGTCGATCTGCCCTCCACCGCGAGCGGCACCTTCAATCTGGCCTCGCTCGCCATCGAGCGGCTCAATCTCACCGGCCGCATTGCCCTGCACGATGCCGCCAGCCGCTCGACGCTGGAGCTGAACGACATCGCCTTCTCCGGCGACGTCCGCTCGCTCGCCGGCTCGGTGCGCGGCGACGGCCGCTTCACCGCCAATGGGGTGCGCTATCCGTTCCGCGTCTCGTCCGGCCCGAGCGCCGACGGCAACGCCACCCGCCTCCACCTCAACATCGATCCCGGCGAGCGCGCCATCCTCGCCGATCTCGAAGGCGTGCTCGCCTTCGACAACCGCCAGCCGAAATTCGAGGGTGCGCTGACGCTGGCCGTGCCGGCGGCCAAGAAGGCCGGCGACGCCGGGCCGACCCCTTGGAAGCTCACGACCAAGCTCAAGGCCGATCCGGCCGGCGCGAAGTTCGAGCAGATCGACGCGAGCTTCGGCCCCGAAGACAGCGCGCTGAAGCTCGGCGGCGTCGGCGACCTCAAGTTCGGCGCCTCGCCGCTGCTGCGCGCGGTGCTGTCGGCGCGCCAGGTCGATGCTGACAGGCTCGCCGCCAGGGACGATGCCGAGCCGCTCCGCATCCTGCCGGCGCTGCGCGCGGGGCTCGCCGCCATTCCGCAGGCGCCGATCCCGGCCCAGATCGAGTTCAACACCGACCAGATCATGCTCGGCGGCCGTCCGCTGCAGAACATCGCGGCCGAGCTCCAGACCGACGGACGGTCCTGGACCTTCCAGCGGCTCGAGCTGCGCGCGCCCGGCATGACGCAGCTCTCGCTCAACGGCGCGACGCCCGGCGCCGACAGTTTCAGCGGTCGTCTCAGCGTCGAGTCCTCCGATCCCGACACGCTGGTGGCCTGGCTCCAGGGCCGCAGCGAAATCAACCGCCGCAGCACGCGGCCGCTGCGCCTTGCCGGCGAGGTCACGATCGCCGCCAACCATCTCGCCATCGACCGGGTGAAGGCCGACATCGAAGGCGGCACCGTGGAAGGCCGCATCGCCTTCGTGCAAACAGGCGCGAGCAAGGGCTCGCGGCTCGACGCCGACCTCAGGGCCGACCGGCTCGACCTCGACTCCGCCGCAAGCTTCGTGCGCGCGCTCGCGGGACCGCAGGGCGAGTGGCCGGAGGAAGCAAAGCTCTCGCTCGATATCGGCCGCGCGATCTCAGCCGGCCAGGAGCTGCGTCCGTTCGCTGCCAGGCTTGCTTACGGCCCCACCTCGCTGTCGCTGGAGCAGCTGCGCTTCGGCCAGGCGAGCGGCGTGACCACCGTGGCGAGCGGCAACTTCGACCGCGCCAAAGTCACCGGCAAGCTCGCGCTGCAATCCTCGGCCAATTCGCTGCGCGAGCTCACCGCGCTGATCGATCCGTTTGCGCCCGCGCTGCGCGCGCGCTTCGATGCCATCCCGGCCGCATCAGGCGCGACCCGCCTCAAGCTCGATCTCAGCCTCGACAAGAACGCCGAGCATGCCGATCGCAGCAACGCCCGCGCCGTGCTCGAGCTCGATGCGCCGCAGCTCAAGGCGACCGCGACGCTGGCCGCGCAGACGCCGGCTTCCGCGATTGGCGGCATCGACCTCGAGCGTCTGCGCAGCAGTGACTTCACGCTGGACTCGAAGGTGTCGATGCCGCAGGCCGGCGCTCTGCTGGCGCTGCTCGGGCTCGACCGCGTGGTGGCCGCAGGCGAGGGCGCTTCGCAGTTCGAGGGCAAGCTGACCGGCGCCTGGCGGCGGCCGCTGCAACTGAACGCGAAGCTCAGCGGCGGCGGGCTGGATGCCGACGCGCAGGGCAGCGTCGAATTGTCGGAGCCGAAGGGCAGCGTGAACTTGCGCGTGCGCAACGTCAATCTGGCGCCGCTGCTCGGGACCAGCCGGACCGACAAATCGGCGCAGAATATCAGCCTGTCCTCCCGCATCACGCTGACGGGCAACCGGCTGACCTTCGACGATCTCGATGGCAATGCGGCCGGCGCGCATCTGCGCGGCCATCTGGCCGTGATGCTGGACCCCGACAAGAGCGTCGACGGCGAAGTCGGTCTCGATACGCTCGATCTTGCGCCAACGCTTGCGATGGCGATCGGCGCAGCCGGGCGTGAGACGAGCGACCCCCTCAGCGCAGGGCTCATCACCGGCTGGCGGGGCCGGATCGCCTTCCAGGCGTTGCGCGGGACGTTGCCCGGCGGCATCGAGCTGCGTCCGTTCGGCGGCACGATCCGCAGCGACGGCCAGTCGCTCGCGCTCGATGGGCTCAAGGGCGCGCTCGGTGGCGGCGAGATGTCGGCAAGCTTCGACGCGCGCAACAGTGCCAATGGCCTCGCTCTGAATGCGCGCATCGAGCTCGCCAATGTCGATGCGGCGGCGCTGCGCTACCGCAACCTCGCGCTGCCGAAGGGACGCGCCTCGGTGCAGATGGCGCTGACCAGCCAGGGCCGCAGCGTCGCAGCGCTCACCGGCGCGCTCGCCGGCAACGGCACGGTGACGCTGGAGGCCGCGGAAATCGGCGGCCTCAATCCGCGCGCCTTCGAGATCGCGATCCGCGCCAGCGACGGCGGCCAGGTCGCCGACGACAACCGCTTGCGGCAGCTGGTCGAGCCCGCACTTGCCGCCGCACCGATCGCGGTGGCGTCGGCGCAGATTCCGTTCACGATCCGCGACGGACGCTTGCGCGTCGGCGCGACGCCGCTGGAGGCGAAGAACGCCCGGGCCATCGTGTCCGGCGGCTACGACATTCCCGCCGACCAGGCCGACATCCGCGCCAGCCTGACGCCGATCATGACCGGCCTCTCCGGCGCCCCGCCGGAGATTCAGCTGTTCGCCGCCGGCCCCCCCGACAAGCTCAACCGCACGATCGATCTTGCGCCGCTGTCCTCCTGGCTTGCGGTGCGCACGATCGACCGCGAGACGCGCCGGTTGGACGCGATCGAGCGCGGCGAGCCGCCGCCGGCGACCGCGGCGCTGCCGACGCTGGTGTCTCCGGATCCGGCGCCCGAGCAGGCGCCCGCCAATGTGCCGCTGCCCGGCCAGGATCCGCGCCGCCCGCCCGCAAAGCCAAAGGCCGCGCCGACGCCGAAGGCCCCGCAGGCGGCTCCCGCTGCGCCAAGCCCGCCGCTCGCCAGCCAGCAGCTCGCGCCGCTGCCGCCGGCCATCGACGTCAAGCCCGCCCCGGGCCCGCCGCCGGCCAAGCCGAGGCCAAAGCCGCCGCTGGTGCTGACGCCGCAGAACCCGTGAGATTCCCTCGTCATGCCCCGGGCTTGTCCCGGGCATCCACGTTCTTCGCGTCGTGCGGCGAGGCGTGGATGGCCGGGACAAGCCCGGCCATGACGCTGGAAAGGCTTCGGTGCCTCTAGCTTCTCGGCACTTGCAAGCCTGTCCATCAATTAACCCATTCCGTCGCATTTGAATGAATTTTGCCCGGCAAAACTGATTTGCCGATTTTACTGAATTCTCGCGTTTCATCTCTAGCGTCGGTTTCCAGAGGAATTCGGCGTCGCTTCGATTGCGGCGCAACGGTTCGCAAGAGACGACCAAGAACTGGGGTGATCGAGATGGACGGGGCGAAATCGCTTCTGCAGGATCTGGACGACGCGATCGCGCGCGGCACCGACGAAAGCCGGGCGAAGGCGTTGTGGCATGCGACCGACATTCTGATCACCGGCCGCTACAGCGACGACGAGATCAGCACGTTCGGCGAGGTGATCGGCCGGCTCGCCGAGGAGATCGAGGTCGCCGCGCGAACGCAGCTTTCGGAGCTGATGTCGGCGTGCGATCACGCGCCCTTGAACGTGATCGAGAAGCTCGCCCTCGACGACGAGATCGCGGTCGCCGGTCCCGTGCTGCGCGACTCCAATCGCATCGACGACAGGATGCTGGTCGAGAGCGCCATGACCAAGGGCCAGTCGCATCTGCTCGCGATCGCCCAGCGCAAGTCGATCGGAGAGGCCGTGACCGACGTGCTGGTCAAGCGCGGCAACCAGGAGGTCGTGACGTCGGTCGCGAAGAACGAGGGCGCGCGCTTCTCCGGCTCGGGCCTGTTGCACATGGTCCGCCGCGCCGAGGGCGATTCGATCCTCGCCGAGCAGCTCGGCCTGCGCAAGGACGTGCCGCGCCACATCTTCCAGCAGCTGATCTCGAAGGCCTCGGAAGACGTCCGCCGCCGCCTCGAGACCGAGCGGCCCGAGATGATGGCGCAGATCCAGAGTTCGGTGACCGAGGTCACCGGCGATCTCCAGTCCAAATTCGGTCCGTCCTCGCGCAGCTATTTCGTCGCCAAGCGCGTGGTGACGACGCAATACCGTCAAGGCAATCTCAACCAGGATTCGATTTCGAACTATGCCCGCCAGCACCGCTTCGACGAGGTGCAGATCGGCCTGTCGCTGCTCTCGTCGCTGCCGGTCGACGTGATCGAGCGCGCGCTGATGGACCGCAATCGCGAGATGATCCTGGTCTTGTGCAAGGCGCTCGACTTCTCCTGGGATACGACGATGTCACTGCTCTTCCTCGGCGCCAAGGATCATCTGATCACGGCGCGCGAGCTCCAGGACAACGAGCGCGAATACGGCCGGCTCAAGATCGAGACATCGCGCAGCATCTTGAAGTTCTACCAGTCGCGCAAAACCGGCACGGGTGCCGATGCGGGCCGTCAGCCCGAGCTCCAAGTTCACTGACAGGTACATTAAGGACAGGGAGTATCTGCAATGTTGCCTCAATTCGGCACCGCCGTTCGCAAGAAGAACCTCAACAGCGTCGCCACCGCCGATCTCGGCGGCGGAGCACCGGACAAGGCCTCGGTGGACGCGGCCTGGCTCGTGCTGGAAGCCGCCAATGATCTCGGCGACCATGCCGCGATCGAAGCCTGTCGCCGCGTCATCGACGCCGAGCTGACCGGCGCGGCGGCCCGCAGCGCCGACGTCGATCTCGTGCTGGGATATTTCCGGTAGACTTCCGCAGCCCGGCGCAACACAGCCCGATCAGGGCTAGCGTCACCAGGAACCGGAGCGCTGGGACTCTGTATTGCGCCTAAGATTCGACTTCGCCGTGCTCAGCGCCGCGGCCAGCTCGTCGATGTGGTAGGGTTTCGCCAGGATCTGGATACCCGCCCTCTGCGCTTCATGGACCGAGGCTTCGGCGTATCCGCTGGTCAGCAGCACCGGGATGTCACTTCGCCGCTTCTTGATTTCCCGTGCGAGCTCGACCCCGTTCATGCCGCCCGGCATCATGATGTCCGAAAAGATCAGGTCGACGGAGCGACCATCGGCCAAGGCGCCGAGCGCCGCCGCGGCGCTCGCGGCGCGCGTGACTTCGTAACCGAGCTGGCCGAGCATCTCGCCGACCAGAGCGGCAACCTCGTCGTCGTCTTCGACCAGGAGGATGCGGCCATGATTGTTCTTCTTCGGCCGTATGCGGGTGAGGTCGATGAGATGCCGCTCTTTCGAAGGAACGTCGAACGATCGCGGCAGGTACAGTTCGATGCTGGTGCCGCGGCCGACCTCCGATTGGATTCGGACCGTGCCCCGTGACTGCGTGGCGAATCCATGGACCTGCGCGAGCCCGAGCCCCGAACCCTTGCCGACGTCCTTGGTCGTGAAGAACGGCTCGAATACGCGGGACAGGATCTCCGGAGCCATGCCGACACCGGTGTCGACGACGGACAGACGGACATAATCGCCCGAAATCTGATCGTCGTTCAGACTGGCCAGATTTTCCCCGCGCACGACGATTGTCCCGCCGTTGGGCATGGCGTCGCGGGCGTTGACGGCGAGGTTAAGGATGACCAGCTCGAGCTCCCCGGGATCGACCTCGACCGGCCATAGCGAGTCCGGGAAATCGAATTCGACGTGGACGTCGCCCCTCAGGCTGCGATCGAGCAGCTCCCGCATGCCGCCGATCTGCGCAGCGACGTCGACGGGCTCCGGCCGAAGCTTCTGCCGGCGCGAGAATGCGAGGAGCTGCCGCGTCAGGCTGGCGCCGCGCTGCGCGGCCTGGATCATGCCGTCCATCAGCCGCCGGCGCCGGCTTGGATCTGTCTGGCGGTCGAGCATGTCGAGGCCGCCGGAAATCACCATCAGCAGATTGTTGAAGTCGTGCGCGACGCCGCCGGTAAGCTGGCCGATCGCTTCGATCTTCTGAGCCTGGCGAAGCGTTTCCTCGACGCGCGTGCGTTCGTTCATTTCGAGGCGAAGCTGCTCGTTGGCTTCTTTCAATTCGCGTGTCCGCTCAACGACCAGTTTCTCGAGCTCCTGCGCGGTCTGCTCGCGTGCCTCGAGCAGAGCCCGGATCTCATATTGACGCCGCCGGGCGCGGATCGCCGATTGAATCGCACTGGTCAGCGTGATCGGCTGAACCGGCCGCTCCAGCAGCGAAACGTTGCGCAGGAGCTCGACGATGCTGCGTCTCCATGCGACGACGGCCGGCTGCTCCCGATGGCTGGTGAGGACGACGAAGGGGAGGTCGGACCATGGCGGCTGGCTCGCGATCCATTGCGCGAGCGGCGCCGTGTCTTTGCCGAACAATCCCTCCTCGGCCAGAAAAACCGCTCCGACGCCAGCCGTCATCTCGGTGACGAGTTCGGGCAAGCTTCGGCAATTGATCGCCTCCAGGCTCGCGCCGCGAAAGAGCTCCGCCGATGCCGGTCCGTCGCGGCCGATCGGGGCGAATATCAGAACACGGTTGTCCCGTTCGGCGCTCATTCGGCCGGTCCTTCAGGCAACGCCGTGCCGGTGTAATGGGGATTGCCGGAAAAAATGCCGCTGAATTCCTGGAGAGGCGGACCGAGCCTGATCCCCGTGCTGCCGAGCCGGAACTCGCGGATGCTGTGCTCGTGATTGCCGCTGCGCTTCTTGACGACGGAGAGCGCGCGCCGCACCGTGCCGCCGAACTCGAAATAGCGCAGCATCACCACTGCATCGCTCAAATAGCTGATGTCGAGCGGCGTATCCATGGGGCCGACGAGACCGTGCTGAGCGAGGATCAGGACCGTGAGCACGCCCTGCTGTGCCAGATAGCTGAGGAGTTCGTGCATCTGCAGGATGAGAAAGCGCTCGTCCGGCATCGCGTTCAGGTAACCGTTCAGGCTGTCGATGACGACAAGGCGGGCATTGTCGACCTCGACGCTCCGACGCAGCGTCGCCGCAAACTCACCGGGCGACAATTCGGCCGGATCGACCTGTTGAAACCGGATTGCCCCGGTATTGAGATGTTTCTCCAGGGGCAGACCGAGCGTCCGGGCCCGTGCTTCCACCGTGCCGCGGCCTTCATCGAAGGCGAAGAGAACGGCGTGCTCGCCGCGCTCGGCCGCCGCGATGGCATAGGTCAGCGCAACCGACGACTTGCCGACACCGGCGGATCCGAGGAGAAGCGCGTTGGTGCCGCGCTCGAGCCCGCCTCCCAGCAGCTGATCGAGCTCAGTGTTGCCGCTGGACACGAAATCGCCGGGAAACGCCTTGTGATGCTCGGCCGCGACGAGCCGGGGGAAGATCCGCAAGCCGCCTTGCGAGATCGTGAAATCGTGGTATCCGCCGCGGAATCGAATGCCGCGCATCTTGATCACCCGAAGCCGGCGCCGTTCCGCGCCGTAGTCGATCGCGAGTTGCTCGAGCATGACGACGCCGTGTGCGATCGAATGCAGCTGCAGGTCGTCCTGCGAGGAGGACAGATCGTCGAGCAGCACGACGGTGCAATTGCGGTTGGTGAAGAAGTGCTTCAAGGCCAGCACCTGGCGCCGGTAGCGTAGCGGGTTCTGAGCCAGCAGGCGCAGCTCGGACAGGCTGTCGAGCACGACGCGGCTGGGATTGATCCGCTCGACCTCCTTGAAGATCAGGCCGGTCGTTTCGCTGAGCTCCATCTCGGCAGGATGGAAGACCGTGAGCTCCCGGTCGGGATCGAGCGTCGTCTCAGGCGGGACCAGCTCGAAGATGTCGACGCCGTCAAGCGACCAGCCGTGCCGATGGGCAACCAGGTTCAGCTCGCGCCTGGTTTCGGAGAGCGAGATGTAGAGCACGCGTTCACCCTCGCGCGCGCCCCGGAGAAGGAATTGCAGCGCGATCGTGGTCTTGCCGGTGCCCGGACGTCCCTCGTAGAGATACATCCGGTTGGGGTCCAAGCCGCCGCCCAGGATGTCGTCCAGACCGTCGCTGCCTGTTGAAATTCTCGGCAAATCCTTGAGGGCACTGGCCGAAGCAGCCCCTGATGGATCAGTCATTGAAACCCCTCAGCATATGTCGGAAGAGCGCGAGGCCCAGGCGTCGAGAGGCCGGGACCGGGACCCCGGGAGGTCCGTACGAGGAACTCTTCAGCAGCGACCCGGTTCCCGGCCGCCGCGGCTCGCCTGCCGGCTGTGAGCAGGTGCCGACCGCTACAGCTCTGTCTGTTCAAGATTGAACACAGTCATCCCGGCGCGCTCCCATCCCGTCATTGCAACGTTCAGCGGCGGCTGCGGTAAATCACCACGTCCTTGCCATGACGGTTCGTGCTCCGCTCGAGCAGGTAATTCGATTTCTCCAGCACGCGGCGCGATGCGCCGTTTGCGATGTTCACGATGCCGATGAGGGATGGCAGGGCGAGCTCGGACAGGCCGATGCGTGTCATCGCGGTCGCGGCTTCGGCCGCCAATCCCCGGCCCCAGAGGCTGCGCGTGAACGCGTAGGCAATCTCGATCTCGTCGATGTCATCCACCATGATGTGCCGGAGGCCGGCCCGCCCGGCGAATGCGCCGTCTTTCGTGTGCAGCGCCCAGAGGCCGAAGCCATGCTGGTCCCAATGCGCCATGTTGACGTCGAGATAAGCCTTCGTCGTCTCCGCCGAACGGACGCCGCCGATATAGCGGGCGACATCAGGATCGAGATGCAGCGCGACGAGGTCGGCGAGGTGGCTTTCGTTCAGCCTCTCGGCGGTCAGTCGCTCGGTGCTGAAATGGTTCATGGAGACAGATCGGCGCTTCGGGGGCGTGTCGTCGTTCATGCCGCTGTCGTTGCGGGCCGATGATGACATCATGCCCCTGTTTTGCCCGACGGAGCAACCGCGGCAGAGTTTCGGTCAGATGATTTTCGCGCCCAACTCAAGCCATTGATTTCACAGACCCCGTCTACTGTGCATGGGGTTGTTTTCGCGTTCTTGAGTTCGAGAGGGCGCTAACCCGCCCCCAGCGCGACGGCGACGTTGTACGTCAAAAGGCTCGCGGCATAGGCCAGCACCAGCATGTAGGTGAAGGTCACGGCCATCCAGGCCCAGCTGCCGGTCTCGCGCCGGATCACGGCCAGCGTGGATGCGCATTGCGGGGCGAAGATGTACCAGGCCAGCATCGACAATGCGGTGGCGAGCGACCATTTCGTCGCCAGCACCTGGCCGATCTGCTCGGCCGCTTCCTTGCCGCCTTCGATCGCGTAGACGGTGCCGAGGGCTGCGACCGCGACTTCGCGCGCCGCCATGCCCGGGATCAGCGCGACCGCGATCTGCCAGTTGAAGCCGACGGGCGCGAGCAGCGGCTCGAGCGCCTTGCCGATCATCGCAGCCAGGCTGAACTCGATCGCGGGCTCGGTGGCGCCCGCAGGCGGCTGCGGGAACGAGGCCAGGAACCAGATCAGCACCATCATCGAGAAGATGGTGGTGCCGGCGCGCACCAGGAACATCTTGGCGCGGGTGTAGATACCGATCGCGATCGATTTCAGCCGCGGCATCTTGTAGTCCGGCAGCTCCAGCATGAATGGCGCCGGCGCAAAGTCGCGCAGCATGAAGAACTTGATCAGGAACGAGACGACGAGCGCGCTGGCGATGCCGGCGGCGTAGAGGCCGAACATCACGAGGCCCTGCAGATTGATGAAGCCCCAGACGTCCTTCGCCGGAATGAAGGCGGAGATGATCAGCGTGTAGACCGGAATGCGCGCCGAGCAGGTCATCAGCGGCGCGATCAGGATCGTGGTCAGCCGGTCGCGCTTGTTGTCGATGACGCGCGTCGCCATGATGCCGGGGATGGCGCAGGCAAAGCTCGACAACAGCGGAATGAAGGCGCGGCCGTGCAGGCCGGCGCCGCCCATGATGCGGTCCATCAGGAACGCGGCGCGCGCCATGTAGCCGAAATCTTCCAGCAGCAGGATAAACAGGAAGATGAGGATGATCTGCGGCAGGAACACGATGACGCTGCCGACGCCGGAGATCACGCCATTCTGCAGGAAGCTCTGCAACAGGCCGTCGGGCAGGGTGGCCTGCACCAGCTCGCCGAGCGCGTCGAAGCCGGACTTTAGCAGGTCCATTGCCGGTTGCGCCCAGGCGAACACCGCCTGGAACATCACGAACAGGATCAGCGTCAGCACGACGAGACCGCCGACGGGATGCAGCACGACCGCGTCGATCCGCGCGGTCCAGGTGTCGGGCCTGGCAGGCAGGCTGACGCAGTCGGCGATGATGCGGTCGGCCTCGCGCTGGGTCGCGCGCAATTCGGAGACGCTGAGCGCGCGCCAGCTGTTCGCCTCCGCCTCGCCGGCGAGCTTTGCCGAGATCTCGTCGGTCAGCTTCAAGAGGTCGGCCGTGCCGCCCTTGCGCACCGCGATCGAGGTGACCACGGGCAGGCCGAGCTCCTTGGCGAGCCGCTCGACGTCGACGGTGATGCCGCGGCGGGCCGCGATGTCGAACATGTTGAGCACGAGGACCATCGGCCGTCCGGTGCGCTTGAGCTCGAGCAGCAGGCGGATGGTCAGCCGCAGATTGGTCGAATCGGCCACGCACAGCACGAGATCGGGCACGATCTCGCCGGAGGCCTTGCCGAGCACGAAGTCGCGGGTGATTTCCTCGTCCGGGCTGCGGCCGCGCAGCGAGTAGGTGCCGGGCAGGTCGACCACCGAGACCTGGCGCCCCAAGGGGGTGACGAAGAAGCCTTCCTTGCGCTCGACTGTGACGCCGGGATAGTTCGCGACCTTCTGCCGGCTGCCGGTCAGGGCGTTGAACAGCGACGTCTTGCCGCTGTTTGGCGTGCCGACCAGGGCGAGATGCAGCAGGGGTAATTCCATGTGATCAAGGCCTGGCAAACGGCTTGGCAAAAGACTCGGGATGAGGCGTCCGGCCGCGGTCTAGGCGACGATGACCGCCATGGCTTCGCGGCGGCGGACCGCGATCGTGATGCTGTCGACCCGCACCGCAATCGGATCGCGCCCGACCAGCCCCTCGTGCAGGACCTCGACCCGGGCGCCCTCGACGAAGCCGAGCTCGATCAGGCGGCTCTCGAGCTCGATGTCCGAGAGCGCGGAGCCCGCCTCGCGAGCGGACAGATGCTGGATAACGCCGGTATAGCCGCGCTGGGCCAGACCCAGCGGCATGAGCGGGCGCGTGTCATTGGTATCGGTCATGCCCTGTATTTTCAACGCAAGGCATTGAGGTCAAGCGCGGGTGCTCGCTGAAACCGCACCTTAGAGTGATTTTAAAGAGCGCAGATGGCGGGGCGCCCTCAAGGCGCCCCCGAGGGCTGGCTATTGGGCCGGGACCTTGTCCGGCTGGGCGGCCATCGCCCGGCTCTTGAAGTAGTCCAGGACGAACAGGCGGATCGCCGACGACAGATTGCCCTGCTGGCGGTTGTTGTCGATCTCGCCGACCAGCTCGGACAACGTCATGTTGCGCAGGCCGGAGATCTCCTTCATGCCGTTCCAGAACGCCTCTTCCAGGCTGACGCTGGTCTTGTGCCCGGCGACGACGATCGACCGTTTCACGACGGGCGACTTCATGGCTGCTCCTCGCGATCGATCTGATGCCGGTCCAGGTGCGCCTTCGCCTTGTCCGCGCGCGTCTCCTCCGCCGACCGTTCCGCCTTCGTGCGGCCGAACTTCGACCGGTTGGCGTCCGCCTGCTTCGCCGAGGCTTCCCGCTCGGCGCGCTTCCTGAAACGATTCAGGTTGATGACGTTCCCCATGCCGTGTCTCCATCATCCGATCCTCGTCAGGCGGGATGAAACATTCAGAAACAGGGTGCCGCGTTGCGCCCTACAAGACTTGATCGCCATTAGCTCGTCCTCGTCAATCAGCCCCTTGGGCCATCAAACGATGAATATGGCCCCCGTCGAGGGGCGGAAGGGTTGCGTAGCACGCCGTCCCGCCAGAACATTGACGGTAATCAAATCCCACCTCCAAAGCCGCACAATTCTGGGCGCCGGGGGGTCCGTATCATTACGGATGGCTATCGGAATTCGGAATTTATCCCGGGCTGGTCATCTTCTCGGGGCGCACCAGGCGATCGAACTCGTCGGCCGAGACGAAGCCGAGCCGCAGCGCCTCCTCCTTCAACGTGGTGCCGTTGGCATGGGCCGTCTTGGCCACCTTGGCGGCGTTGTCGTAGCCGATCTTCGGGGCCAGCGCCGTCACCAGCATCAGCGAGCGCTGCATCAGCTCGTTGATACGCTTCTCGTCGGCACGGATGCCGCTGACGCAATGCTCGGTGAAGGATCGCGCCGCATCCGCCAGCAGGCGGATCGAGTGCAGCATGTTGTAGGCCAGCACCGGCTTGTAGACGTTGAGCTCGAAATGGCCCTGGCTGCCGGCCACCGTGATCGCGGTGTGATTGCCGAACACCTGGCAGCACACCATGGTCATCGCCTCGCACTGCGTCGGGTTGACCTTGCCCGGCATGATCGACGAGCCCGGCTCGTTCTCCGGCAGGATCAGCTCGCCCAGCCCTGAGCGCGGGCCGGACCCGAGCAGGCGGATGTCGTTGGCGATCTTGAACAGGCCGGTCGCGACCGAATTGATGGCGCCATGTGCCAGCACATAGGCATCGTTCGAGGCCAGCGCCTCGAATTTGTTGGCGGCGCTGGTGAAGGGGAGTTTCGTGATCCCGGCGACGTGCCTTGCGAACAGTTTTGCAAAGCGCGGCTTCGAATTGAGACCGGTGCCGACGGCGGTGCCGCCCTGCGCCAACGGATAAAGCTCCTTCACCGCGGACTTGAGCCGGGCGATGCCGTTTTCGACCTGCGCGGCATAGCCGGAAAACTCCTGGCCGAGCGTCAGGGGCGTCGCATCCTGGGTGTGGGTGCGGCCGATCTTGACGATCTTCGCAAACGCCTTCTCCTTCTTGCGCAGCGCGCGCAGCAACTCGGTGAGCGCGGGGATGAGATCGGAATTGATGCGGCTTGCGGCCGCGATGTGCATCGCGGTCGGGAACGAATCGTTCGACGACTGGCTCATGTTGACGTGGTCGTTGGGATGCACCGGCTTCTTGGCGCCGAGCTCGCCGCCGAGCAGCTCGTTGGCGCGGTTGGCGATGACCTCGTTGAGGTTCATGTTGGTCTGCGTGCCGGAGCCGGTCTGCCACACGACGAGCGGAAAATGATCGTCCAGCTTGCCCTCGATCACCTCGCGCGCGGCGCGAATGATGGCACCGGCGCGGCGTTGGTCGAGCAGGCCGAGCTCGAGATTGGACTGCGCGGCGCCGAGCTTGACGATGCCGAGCGCGTGCACGAGCGCGATCGGCATCCGATCCGTTCCGATGCGAAAATTCTGGCGCGAACGTTCGGTCTGCGCGCCCCAATAGCGATCGGCCGGGACCTCGATGGGACCGAAACTGTCGGTCTCGGTGCGGGTCGCGGGAGGAGCGGTCTTCGAGCGGGAAGCTTTGGCCATGAGCACATCCATTCCGCCGCGCGAAACGCCGCGCGGCCTCTTCATGTGCTCTTCTATATAGGCAGTTTGGCCGCCCGCGGCGGCTTCAAAGCCAACCTAGATCATTTCTTGCGGAAACGATCGAGCCGCACCACCTCGGCGCCGCCCTGGCTCGGCGGGGTCGGCTCTTCCGCGGTCTCCGCCTTTTCAGTGGCGGCGGCGGGCACCGATACGGCCGAAGGGGCGGGGGCCACCGGCAAAGTCTCCGGCGCGACCTCGGCGACATCGGAGGTGTCGAACTGGAGGCCGAACTTCACGGACGGATCGAGGAAGCTCTTGATGGCGCTGAACGGCACCACCAGACGCTCCGGAATGCCGCCGAAGGACAGGCCGACCTCGAAGCGGTCCTCGAGCACGGTCAGATCCCAGAACTGGTGCTGCAGGATGATCGTCATCTCTTCCGGATATTGCGCGAGCAGCCGTGGCGACAGCTTCACGCCCTCGGCCTTCGACACGAAGGTGATGAAGAAATGGTGCTCGCCGGGAAGGCCATGGGCCGCGGCATCGGTCAGCACCTTCCGCAGCACGCCGCGCAGCGCGTCGCGGGCCAGCACATCGTATCGGATATGATCGGTCGCCATGGTGGTCCTGTTGCGTCCCCTAAGCCGGACCCTACCGACTCGACTCGCCAAGCCGCAACAATATCGCGCCCGACGGGCCAGCAGGAGTCCCCCGCCGGAGAAGAAAGAAAGGCAAGTGGAGGCTTCTGTTGCCAGGTGCCTCCGAACCCCGCCTAACGGAGCTTAACCCGTTAGGACTTTAAGATGGTCTTTCAAACTGCGTTACGCAGCCTGAGCAACCGGAGCAAAGTTGTCGTTGGCAACTATTGCAGTAGCCCGATAACGGCGGAACAATACCGGGAAAAAGTACGCCCTTTACGCCCTCGTCGATCCTATTTCGCCCCCGCCAAAGCCCGCTTCCGGATAGTCCGTTGGTGGGCTTTGGTGGAGGCGCCGGGTACCGCCCCCGGGTCCGAATGGTTTATTGCGACGACCGTTTATTTCCATAGCCGGCGAACCGGCACCCCCAATATAGGGCGCAAGGGTTTCGAAAAACAGGGGTTTTGCGCGCCTCTCCCAAGGTTCTCTTTGGATAGGTTCCACACGGAGGCTGGCCTGATCTTGGCCGCGTCGGCGCCGGCGGTCTAAGCTTCTGAGATGTCCGAGGATTCAGCACCGGCCGGCCAACAATCAGATCGACTGCCGGATCATCCGGCGGCGAGCGTTGCTCCGCCCGGCCTGCTGGAACTGTTTCTGGCCTTCGCCAGGATGTCGCTGGCCGGTTTCGGCGGGGCGACCTCGACGTGTTGCGCCGCAGCCTCGCCGGCATCTCCTGCGCCGCCATCGGTCTCCTGATCGCGGTGGTCTTCCGCATGATGACGCCGCTGCTGAAGCGGACGGACCCCCTCGCGCTGATCCTGATGCTCGGTGTGTTCCTCGCCATCGGCCTGCTTCGCCTGCCGCTTCAGGCGGTGCTGCTGGTCGCGATCCCCGTGAGCATCGGCGCCACTTATATCCTGCGACGGAAAGTAGCAGCATGAACGCCGAAAGCCCAATCTGGGCGCTGATCGCCAGCTTTGGACTGATGTCGCTGTTCGCGGTCGGCGGCGCCGCGGCGGCGGTGCCCGAGATGCATCGCATCGCGGTCGAGGTGAATCACTGGATGACCGACAAGCAGTTCGCGGACGCCTATGCGATCGCGCAGCTCTCGCCAGGTCCGAACGTGCTTATCGTGACGTTGATCGGCTATGCCGTTGCCGGCATCCCCGGCGCGCTGGCGGCGACGCTGGCGATGTGCCTGCCGACGGCGCTGCTTGCCTATTATGTCAGCCGGCTCCTGGATCGGCCCAGCCAATCGCGCTGGCCCGGCTTGATTCAGGCTGCACTGGTTCCGCTCTCGATCGGATTGATGGCGGCGAGCGCGGTGATCCTGGCCCAGTCGACCGATCGCACGATTGCTGCACTGCTTCTGACCGCAACGGTTGCGCTGATCGCATTGATCTCGCGCATCAATCCCCTGTGGCTGTTGCTTGCCGGCGGGCTGTTGGGTTTTGCTGGCATTGTGTAATGAAAATCGCTAGGCAATGATCCGGGCGGGGGATCCAGTTCCAGCCGATTTAGAACAACAGTGCTCGTGACTTACGGGTCGCGGAGGAGACATGCATGGCCGACACGATGGGCCACTCAGCGACGGCCACCCGAAATACCCGGTTGGCGCTCGGCTTCTGTCTGCTGGCGGTTGCGCCGCAGATCTTCGAATTGATCTGGTCGATCGGGACGATCTTCGGCTGGGGCACCGGCCGCGGCCCGGGGACGGTGGTCACCAGTCACGTGACGGCGCTGCTCGCAGGCGCGCCCAGTGCGATCTTCGGATCGTTCGGCGGCGGCACCAAGAAGATGTCGTCCGAGGTCCTGCTGGCCCTGATCTATACCTATCCGCTGCTGGTCGTGGCGATCCTCACGCTGTTCATGACGGTACGGTCGGCGCAGGACTATGTCGGCGGCGTCGTGCTGATGGCGGTTGCCCTGTTCGCGCTGTGGGCGGGAAGCGATCTGCAGGGCATGCGGGGCTTCTCCTTCGGCGCCGGCACCGCGCCGCGCATGTTCAGCGGACTGCTGGTTGCCTTGTCCGCGGCCATCGCCCTGACCGGTCTTCTGACCGATGGGCCGTCGATGGCCCATTATTCCTGGCGGGGACCGCTGTTCGTGGTCGCCGCGATCCTGTTCTTCGCCCTGTCGATCCGGCCGCTCGGCGTCGTGGTCACGGCCTTCATCAGCTTCATGATCGCGGCGACGGGCTCGCAGGAGACGCGCTGGCGTGAAGCGGTCATCGTCGGTGCCTGCCTGACGCTGGGTTGCGCGATCCTGTTTCCCTACGTGCTCGGCCTGCCGATGCCGATGCTTCCGCGTTTCCTGAACCAGTGAGGGTGTGATGGATATCTTTGCCAACCTCGCTCACGGTTTTGCCGTCGCGCTCTCCCCGATCAACCTGCTGATGTGCCTGATCGGCGCCCTCGTCGGCACGCTGGTCGGCGTGCTCCCGGGCATCGGCACCATCGCGACGGTCGCGATGCTGCTGCCGATCACCTTCGGACTGCCGCCGGTCGGCGCCTTGATCATGCTCGCCGGCATCTATTACGGCGCCCAATACGGCGGCTCGACCACGTCGATCCTGGTCAACATACCCGGGGAGGCGACGTCCGTTGTCACCGCCATCGACGGCCACCAGATGGCGAGGCAAGGCCGCGCTGGCCCGGCGCTGGCGATCGCCGCGATCGGCTCGTTCTTCGCCGGCTGCGTTGCGACCGTGCTCATCGCCGTGCTCGGCGCGCCCCTGACCAAGCTGGCGCTGGCGTTCGGTCCGGCGGAGTATTTCTCGCTGATGGTGCTCGGCCTGATCTTTGCGGTCGTGCTGGCCAAGGGCTCGGTGCTGAAGGCGATCGCGATGATCGTGTTCGGCCTGTTGTTGTCGATGGTCGGCTCGGACATCGAGACCGGCGCCTCCCGCATGGCCTTCAACATTCCGGAACTCGCCGACGGCCTCGGCTTTGCGACGGTGGCGATGGGCGTATTCGGCTTTGCGGAGATCATCCGCAATCTCGATGCCGGCGCCGAGATGAGCCGCGATCTCGTGCAGCAGAAGATCACCGGCCTGATGCCGACGAAGAAGGATCTGATCGACTCGACGCCCGCGATTCTGCGCGGCACCGTGCTCGGCTCGATCCTCGGCATCCTGCCCGGCGGCGGTGCGACGATTGCATCATTCGGCGCCTATACGCTCGAAAAGAAGCTCGCCAGGGACCCGTCGCGGTTTGGCCGCGGCGCGATCGAGGGCGTGGCGGGGCCGGAGAGCGCCAACAACGCCGCCGCGCAGACCTCCTTCATTCCGCTGCTCACGCTCGGCATCCCGCCGAACGCGGTGATGGCGCTGATGGTGGGCGCGATGACCATCCACGGCATCGTGCCGGGCCCGCAGGTGATGCAGAAGCAGCCGGACCTCGTCTGGGGCATGATCGCCTCGATGTGGATCGGCAATCTGATGCTGATCATCATCAACCTGCCGCTGGTCGGAATCTGGGTGCGGCTGCTGCGCGTGCCCTACCGGCTGATGTTCCCCTCGATCGTGATCTTCTGCGCGATCGGCATCTATTCGGTGAACAACGCGCCGGTCGACGTCATCCTCGCCGGCGTGTTCGGTCTCGTCGGCTACTGGCTGATCAAGCACGACTTCGAGCCGGCACCTCTGCTGCTCGGCATGGTGCTGGGACCGTTGATGGAGGAGAACCTGCGCCGTGCGCTGCTGATCTCGCGCGGCGACTGGAGCGTGTTCCTGACGCGTCCGTTGTCGGCAGTGCTGCTGGCGGTCGCGGCGGGCCTCCTCGTCCTTACCGTGCTGCCTGCGTTGCGGTCGAAGCGCGACGAGGTGTTCACCGAATCCGAGAACTGACGGCCTGCGTCGCCACGCCGCATTCGGAAGTCGAATCGACTTGTGTGACGGCTTCGTGAAATGAAAATGCCGGCCCTTGCGGCCGGCATTTTGTCCCGGGGGGAACGATATGACTTCCATTCGCACGCTCGCATCGGGCGCATGTGCCGTAGCGCTTGCATCGCTGTGCATCTTCACCGTGCCGGCAAAGGCTCAGACCTATCCGACGCGCAGCATCACCATGATCGTGCCGTTTGCGGCCGGCGGTCCGACCGACGTCGTCGCGCGCATCGTCACCGGACACATGGCGCAGACGCTCGGACAGAGCGTCATCATCGAGAACGTGGTCGGCGCCGGCGGCACCACCGCGACCACGCGCGCCGCGCGCGCGGCCAATGACGGCTATACGCTGATCACCGGGCACATGGGCACGCACGCCGCCTCGGTGCCGCTCTATCCGAAGCTCGCCTATCATCCCGAGAAGGATTTCGAGCCGATCGCGCTGCTCGCAGGCACGCCGATCCTGATCCTGGCGCGCAAGGACTTTCCGCCCAAGGACCTGAACGAGTTCGTGACCTACGTGAAGGCCAACGCCGAGAAGGTGAACGCGGCGCATGCCGGCGTCGGCTCGGTCTCGCACGTCTCGTGCGAGCTCCTGCACTCCATCCTCGACATCAAGCCGGTCGGCGTGCCCTTCAACGGCACCGGACCTGCGATGAACGCGCTGGTGGGGGGGCAGGTCGACTACATGTGCGACCAGATCGTCAACGCCGTGCCGCAGATCAACGCCGGCACCATCAAGGCCTACGCGATCGCAACACCGCAGCGCAATCCGTCGCTGCCGAACGTGCCGACCACGGCGGAAGCCGGCCTGCCGAAATTCCAGGCCCAGGCCTGGAATGCGATGTTCGCGCCCAAGGGAACTTCGGCGGCGATCGTGGCCAGCCTGAACGCTGCGGCCAGCAAGGCACTCGACGACGAGACCGTGAAGAAGCGCCTGCTCGAGCTCGGCAGCGTCATTCCCACCGCCGCGGAGCGCACGCCGGAGGCGCTGGCGACCCTCGTCAAGAACGAGATCGCGAAGTGGACCCCGGTGCTGAAGCCGGCAAGTTAGGCAATCCGTCAGGCCGATAGGAGAGGGGCGGGACACCGGGTTCCGCCCCTTGTCGTTTGCGCCGGGAACGCTCACTTTTCCGGGTATAATCGCTGCGGACAGCGAATCGCCGCTGTTGCAGCGCGGGGGCGGCCGCTAAGTTCGCCGCCTTCCCAAAGGCATAGTCGCACATGCACCAGTACCAGGACCTGCTCGAGCGGATTCTTTCAGACGGCGCGGAGAAGACCGACCGCACCGGCACCGGCACGTTCTCGGTGTTCGGCCATCAGATGCGCTTCAATCTGTCGGCCGGCTTCCCGATGCTGACGACCAAGCGGCTGCCGCTGAAGGCGATCGTGCATGAGCTGTTGTGGTTCCTGAAGGGCGACACCAACGTCAAATATCTGCGCGACAACGGCGTCACGATCTGGGACGAGTGGGCGGATGCCAATGGCGATCTCGGCCCGGTCTACGGCCATCAATGGCGCTCCTGGCCCGCGCCCGACGGCCGCAGCATCGATCAGATCGCCAACGTGGTCGACATGATCAAGCGCAATCCGGACTCGCGCCGCCTGATCGTGTCGGCGTGGAATCCGGCCGAAGTCGACAAGATGGCACTGCCGCCGTGCCATTGCCTGTTCCAGTTCTATGTCGCCAATGGCAAGCTGTCGTGCCAGCTCTACCAGCGTTCGGCCGACGTCTTCCTCGGCGTGCCCTTCAACATCGCCTCCTATTCGCTGCTCACCATGATGGTGGCGCAGGTCACCGGCCTGAAGCCCGGCGACTTCGTGCATTCGTTCGGCGACGCCCATCTCTATTCCAACCATCTGGAGCAGGCAAAGCTCCAGCTCAGCCGCGCACCGCGTGCGCTGCCGGCGATGCGGATCAACCCTGATGTGAAGGACATCTTCTCCTTCCGCTTTGAGGATTTCGAGCTGGTCGGCTACGATCCGCATCCGCACATCAAGGCAGAAGTCGCGGTCTGACGCAGATGTCGTTGACCATCCGCCGTGCGCAGCCCGGAGAAGCGGGGCTCGTTCTCTCCTTCGTCCGCGAGCTCGCTGAGTACGAGAAGCTCTCGCACGAGGTGGAGGCGACCGAGGCCGACATCGCCGACGCGCTGTTCGGCGAAAGGCCGCGTCTCTATTGCGCGATCGCCGAGTGGAACGACGAGGCCGTCGGCTTCGCGGTCTGGTTCACGAATTTTTCGACCTTCAGCGGTCGCCACGGCATCTATCTCGAAGATCTCTACGTGCGGCCGTCGCATCGGGGCAGGGGCCTCGGCAAGGCGCTGCTGGTCCATCTCGCGAAGGAATGCGTCGACAACGGCTGGACGCGCCTGCAATGGGCGGTGCTCGACTGGAACGCGCCGTCGATCGCGTTCTACAAATCGCTCGGCGCCGTCATGATGGACGACTGGACGCTGTGCCGCGTCACCGGGCCTGCGCTGACGCGGCTTGCCGGGAACCCTGCCTGATGGAGATCGTGTTCGTCGTCGCGATCGCGGAGAACGGCGTCATCGGCGCGGGCAATGCGATGCCGTGGCGATTGAAATCCGACATGGCGCGCTTCAAGGCGCTGACCATCGGCAAGCCCGTGATCATGGGCCGCAAGACCTTCGAATCGCTGCCCCGTCGTCCCCTGCCGGGCCGCACCAATATCGTGATCACGCGCGATCCGGCTTATCGTGCCAACGGGGCCATCGTCACGACGTCGGCCGCGGATGCGGACGCGGTTGCGCGCGGGGATGCCCTGCGGCGTTCGGCTACTGGCATCGCGGTGATCGGCGGCGCCGAGATCTTCCGGCAATGGCTCGATCGCGCCGATCGCCTCGAAATCACCGAAGTCCATGCACGGCCCGAAGGGGATACGCATTTCGACATCGACAAGGGGGAATGGGACGAGGTTGACCGGATCCGCCATCCTGCCGGTCCCAGCGACAGCGCCGACTTCTCCTATGTGACATATCGTCGGCGGCGCGGCCATTAACCGCTTTCGTCAATGTTTACATTGACTTTTTCGTGCCCGAGCATAGCTCGGAAGACGATCAGGGCTGCGTTGTAAGGGACCTGCCTGTCCCCTATAAAGCCGGACCGGACAAAGCGGGCGGGGGCAATTCCACCCTGCCGAGGAGAGCGTCGAATGCCGTGGAAGAATCAGGGCGGTGGCCCGTGGGGCTCGGGTCCAAAGGGACCATGGGGCTCAGGCCCGCAACCGGTCGGGCCGAGGCCGCCGGATCTGGAAGACCTTCTGCGGCGCGGCCAGGACCGCCTCCAGCAGATCATGCCGGGCGGCTATTTCTCCGGCATCGGCATCACGCTGATCGTCCTGCTCATCATCGCGTTCTGGCTGCTGTCGGGCTTCTTCCGCGTGCAGTCCGAAGAGCTCGGCGTCGTGCTGCGCTTCGGCAAGCATGTCCGTACCGTGCAGCCGGGCCTGAACTATCATCTGCCCTATCCGATCGAAACCGTGCTGCTGCCCAAGGCGCTGCGCGTCAACACCATCTCGATCGGCATGACGCTGATCGAGGATCCGGCGCGGCGCGGCCGTTCCATCCGTGACGTGCCGGAAGAGAGCCTGATGCTGACCGGCGACGAGAACATCGTCGACGTCGATTTCACCGTGTTGTGGCGTATCAAGCCTGATGGTGTCGGTGACTTCCTCTTCAACATCCAGAACCCCGAGGGCACCGTGAAAGCGGTCGCCGAAAGCGCGATGCGCGAGGTGATCGGCCGGTCGCAGATCCAGCCGATCCTGACCGGCGCGCGCAACGTCACAGAGCAGGGCGTGCAGGAGCTGATCCAGAGGACGCTGGACAGCTACGGCGCCGGCATCCAGATCAGCCAGGTGCAGATGCAGAAGGTCGACCCGCCCGCGCAGGTGATCGACGCCTTCCGCGACGTCCAGGCGGCGCGCGCCAATCTCGAGCAGCTCCAGAACGAGGCGCAGACCTACGCCAACCAGGTCGTGCCGCAGGCGCGCGGACGGGCGGCGCAGATTCAGCAGGCCGCCGAAGGCTACAAGGAGCAGGCGGTCGCCGAGGCCAAGGGCCAGAGCGCGCGCTTCCTGAAGGTCTACGACGAATACAAGAAGGCGCCCGACGTGACGCGTGAACGGATCTATCTGGAGACAATGGAGCGCGTGCTCGGCGGCGCGGACAAGCTCGTCTATGACGGCGGCTCCTCGGGCCAGGGCATCGTGCCCTATCTGCCGCTGGGCGAATTGACCAGCAAGCGGCCGCCTACCACCGGGCAGCCCTCGAGCGGAGGCAGCCGATGAGGTCTCCGGTCACAGGTTTCGTCACGCTGCTCGCGCTCCTGCTCGTCGCGGTGCTCGGCTACATGTCGCTGTTCACGGTGCAGCAGACCGAGCAGACCATCGTGCTCCTGTTCGGGCGCCCCGTCGACGTCGTCACCGCGCCCGGCCTGCACTTCAAGGCGCCGTGGAATTCGGTGATCAACATCGACAAGCGGATTCTCGACCTGGAGAACCCGTCGCAGGAAGCGATCGCGTCCGACCAGAAGCGGCTCGTGGTCGACGCATTCGCGCGCTACCGCATCAAGGATGCGCTGCGCTTCTATCAGAGCATCGGCTCGATCCAGGCTGCCAACATCCAGCTCACCACGCTCCTGAACGCGGCACTGCGCCGCGTGCTCGGCGAAGTCACCTTCATCAACGTGGTGCGCGACGACCGCGAGAAGCTGATGCTGCGCATCCGCGACCAGCTCGATCGCGAGGCCGACGGTTACGGCATCGAGGTCGTCGACGTCCGGATCCGCCGCGCCGACCTGCCGGAGCAGAACAGCCAGGCGGTCTATCAGCGCATGAAGACCGAGCGCGAGCGCGAAGCGGCAGAGTTCCGCGCGCAGGGCGGCCAGAAGGCGCAGGAGATCCGCTCCAAGGCCGACCGTGAGGCGACCGTGATCGTCGCGGAAGCCAACTCGCAGGCCGAGCAGACCCGCGGTGTGGGCGATGCCGAGCGCAACCGCCTGTTTGCGGAAGCCTACAGCAAGGATGCCGACTTCTTCGCCTTTTACCGGTCGATGACCGCCTATGAGAACGGCCTGAAGTCGAGCGATACCCGCTTCCTGCTGCGGCCGGACTCCGATTTCTTCCGGTACTTCAGCAACCCGTCCGGCAAGATGGCAACCGATACGCTGGCGAAGCCGTAAGCGAGACTGAGGGCGGCAGGTCTGGCCGCCCTTCGTCCAGACAAGAACAGCATAAACGGGAGGTTCCAATCCGATGAGGTCCATTGCGTTCGCCGACTTCCTCATCGGCTTGGGCATCCTGTTCGTGCTGGAGGGCCTGATGTTTGCGGCGAGTCCGAACTGGATGCGCAAGGCCATGAAGAGCGCCATCGCCACGCCGGATAACATCCTGCGGGCGGTCGGGATCGGCTCGGCCGTGGTCGGCCTGGTCCTGATCTGGGTTATGCGGCGTCCGGTCTAGACCTCGCACCAACGCCAAAGTGAAGGCGAAGGACCGGTTTTCGCCGTATTATCGGGCTCTTGAGGCCCGTTAAGCTCCGTGCTTGCGCCGTCCCCCCGTTCGAGCGCAGTCTGGACCGAATCCTTTTCTCTGGAGATACCAATGCCCGCTGCCACCATTGCCCCGACCCGCTTGCGTTTAGGGCTGGCCGCGCTCGTCGTCAGTGCTTTCAGCGCGTTCGGCACACCGGCCGAGGCGCGCGGACCGGATGGCATCGCCGACGTCGCCGAGAAGGTGATCGACGCGGTCGTCAACATCTCGACCTCGCAGACCGTGGAGGCCAAGGGCGGCGGCAGCAACACCATGCCGCAATTGCCGCCCGGCTCGCCCTTCGAGGAGTTCTTCGACGATTTCTTCAAGAACCGCAGAGGCCCTGGCGGCGGCAGCAAGGGCGGCGACAGCGGCAGCGCCCCGAAGAAGACCAATTCGCTCGGATCCGGCTTCATCATCGACACCGCGGGCGTCGTCGTCACCAACAATCACGTCATTGCGGATGCCGACGAGATCCACGTCATCCTCAACGACGGCACCAAGATCAAGGCCGAGCTGGTCGGCGTCGACAAGAAGACCGATCTCGCCGTGCTCAAGATCAAGCCGCCGAAGCCGCTGGTCGCGGTGAAGTTCGGCGACAGCGACAAGCTGCGCCTCGGCGACTGGGTGGTCGCGATCGGCAATCCCTTCAGCCTGGGAGGCACGGTCACCGCCGGCATCGTTTCGGCCAAGAATCGCGACATCTCCTCAGGGCCCTACGACAGCTACATCCAGACCGACGCCTCCATCAACCGCGGCAATTCCGGCGGTCCGCTGTTCAACCTCGACGGCGACGTCATCGGCGTCAACACGCTGATCATCTCGCCCTCCGGCGGCTCGATCGGCATCGGCTTCGCCGTTCCGTCGAAGACGGTCGTGGGCGTCGTCGACCAGCTGCGCCAGTTCGGCGAGTTGCGCCGCGGCTGGCTCGGCGTGCGCATCCAGAGCGTCACCGACGAGATCGCCGAGAGCCTCAACATCAAGCCCGCGCGCGGCGCGCTGGTCGCCGGCATCGACGACAAGGGCCCGGCCAAGCCCGCGGGCATCGAGCCCGGCGACGTCGTGGTCAAGTTCGACGGCAAGGACGTGAAGGATCCGAAGGATCTCTCTCGCGTCGTTGCCGACACGGCGGTCGGCAAGGAGGTCGACGTCGTCATCATCCGCAAGGGCCAGGAGCAGACCAAGAAGGTCACCCTCGGCCGCCTCCAGGATCCCGAGAAGGTGCAGGCCGCGGTGAAGACCGACGAGCCGGCGCCCGACAAGCCGGTGACGCAGAAGGCGCTCGGCCTCGATCTCGCCGCGCTGAACAAGGATCTGCGCACGCGCTACAAGATCAAGGACAGCGTCAAGGGCGTGGTCGTCACCAATGTCGACGCCAATTCCGACGCCGCGGAGAAGCGCCTCTCGGCCGGAGACGTCATCGTCGAGGTCGCGCAGGAAGCGGTGTCGAGCGGAGCCGACATCCAGAAGCGGGTCGATCAGCTCAAGAAGGACGGCAAGAAGTCGGTGCTGCTGCTGGTCTCGAATGCCGAGGGCGAGCTGCGCTTTGTGGCGCTGAGCGTGCAGTAGCCGCAAGTACGGTCTCATAGGGTGGGCAAAGGCGCTCTTGCGCCGTGCCCACGCTCTCTTGCTGTCATGGATAAATTGGTGGGCACGCTTCGCTTTGCCCACCGTACAGCCGCTGAGCGTGCGGCAAGAGACTACCCCTCCACGAACTCGTCCCGCCGGTACCCCTGCGCATAGAGCAGCGCGGTGAGATCGCCGTGATCGATCCGCGCAGCTGCGGCAGCCGCGACGGCCGGCTTGGCGTGATAGGCGACGCCGAGCCCCGCCGCCTGGATCATCGCGAGATCGTTGGCGCCGTCGCCGACCACGACCGAGTCGATGTCGTCGAGATCGAACGACTCCATCAGGTCGACCAGCGTGGCAAGCTTGGCCGCGCGACCCAGAATCGGCTCCTTCACCTCGCCGGTGAACTTGCCGTCGCGAACGACGAGCTCGTTGGCCCGGTTCTCCTGAAAGCCGATCTTGGCGGCGACCGCTGTCGTGAACAGGGTGAAGCCGCCGGAGACGAGGCAGGTATAGGCGCCGTGCTTGCGCATCGTCGCGACCAGCTCGCGGCCGCCCGGGGTCAGCGTGATCCGCTTGGCCAGCACCTCGTCGACCGCGCTGGCGGGCAGGTCCTTCAGCAGCGCGACGCGCTCGCGCAGCGCCGGCTCGAACTCGATCTCGCCGCGCATGGCGCGTTCGGTAATGGCCGCCACATGCGCCTTCACCCCGACGAAATCGGCGAGCTCGTCGATGCATTCCTGGCCGATCATGGTGGAATCCATGTCGGCGAGAAAAAGCTTCTTGCGCCGGGCGCCGACTGGCTGCACGACGATGTCGATGGGCAGGTCGCCGCGAAGCTCGCGGAGCCGCTGCTCGATGGCGTGACGGTCGCCTTCGAGGTTACTGTCGGTGCCGAACGGGATATCGACCGCGACCCCGTCGAACAGCCAGTGCGCGGGTGCCGCCTGCGGCAGCACGGCGCGGGCGCCGTCGACGATGGTCGTATCGAGCGCCGGATTGTCGGGGTTGCAGATCAGCGTGGCGACGAGGGACATTTGAGGTTTTCGTGAGCGAGGAGCAAGTCGGCAGAAGGCCTGTTGGCGAGGCCGTGCTTATCGCAGGCCCGACCGCCAGCGGCAAGTCGGCGCTGGCGCTGGAGCTCGCGCTCGCCACCGGCGGCATCGTCGTCAATGCCGATTCCATGCAGGTCTACCGCGACCTGCGCATCATCACGGCACGGCCGACAGAGGACGAGGAAGCGCGCGCTCCGCACCGTCTCTACGGGCATGTCGATGCAGCCGTGAATTTCTCGGCCGGGGCCTGGGTGGCCGACGCGGCAAAGGCGCTCGGGGAGGCGCGTGCCGAAGGGCGCCTGCCGATTTTCATCGGCGGCACCGGGCTCTATTTCAAGGCGCTGACGGCCGGGCTCTCCGTGGTGCCGCCAATTCCTGCCGAGGTGCGGGAGGACGTGCGCGCGCGGCTGGAACGGAACGGTGCGGAGGCGCTGCATGCGGAATTGGCGCGTCGCGATCCGCAGGCCGCCGAGCGATTGAACCTGCGCGATCGCACCCGGATCGCGCGTGCCCTCGAAGTGGTTGAGGCGACCGGCCGTTCGCTGCTCGACTGGCACCGGGAGGGCCAGCCTCCGCTGCTGCCGAAGGACAGTTTTCGGGCGGTGTTTCTCGCGCCCGAGCGCGACGCGCTCTACGCACGGATCGACGCCCGTTTCGATGCCATGCTGGCCGCCGGCGCGTTGCAGGAGATCGAGCGGCTCGCCGCCAGGCAGCTCGATCCGCTGCTGCCGGCGATGAAGGCTCATGGCGTGCCGGCCCTGATCCGGCACTTGCGCGGTGAGCTCAGCCTGGAGCAGGCCGCCACCATCGGCCGCGCCGACACCCGCCACTATGCCAAGCGGCAATTCACCTGGTTCCGGCATCAATTGCCGGAGTTCGAATGGGTGAAGCCGGAGGAGGTGAGGCGATGGCTCGCTGCGATTGTCGACGCGGTCCGCGACCGCGGCTGACGCGCTTTTCCGTCCGGGTTCCCCAATTTACCTCTCGCCGAACCCGGGGAACACCGCTACACTGCCAAAATCGCGCGGGGACGGCCGCATTGCCTTGACATCCAGGCTTTGGCCGCTATGTTCGCGCAACCTTTGGGAAGTCGAGCGCCTGCCATGCGTAACATTATTACCAAACTCCTTATCGCCGTCGTACCCAGGCACACCGCCGGGGATGGCTAGCTGCCATCCACAAGACAGGCGGTGTGCATGGGCCCTCTTCGGGGCCTTTTTTATTTCCTGAACCCGACACGAACGAAGCCGCTGACAACAGCGCATCCGGAGCAAGCCAAATGAGCGACAAGAGCCACGATCCGAACCAGATGACCGGCGCCGCGATGATCGTTCGCGCGCTCATCGATCACGGCGTGACCGACATTTTCGGCTATCCCGGCGGCGCCGTGCTTCCGATCTATGACGAGATCTTCCAGCAGAGCGAGGTCCAGCACATCCTGGTCCGTCACGAGCAGGGCGCGGGCCACGCCGCCGAGGGCTATGCGCGCTCGACCGGCAAGCCGGGCGTCGCGCTGGTGACCTCCGGCCCCGGCGCCACCAACATGGTGACGCCGCTGACCGACGCGCTGATGGACTCGATCCCGCTGGTCTGCATTTCGGGCCAGGTGCCGACCCATCTGATCGGCAACGACGCGTTCCAGGAATGCGACACTGTCGGCATCACGCGCCCCTGCACCAAGCACAATTGGCTGGTGCGCGACGTCAATGATCTTGCCAAGGTGCTGCACGAAGCGTTCTACGTCGCGACCTCCGGCCGCCCAGGCCCGGTGCTGGTCGACGTGCCCAAGGACGTGCAGTTCGCGACCGGCACCTATCATCCGCCGCGCAAATCCGACGTGCACCGCTCCTATGCACCGCGCGTGAAGGGCGATGCGGCGCAGATCCGCAAAGCGGTGGCGCTGCTGGCCAATGCCAAGCGCCCCGTGATCTACAGCGGCGGCGGCGTCATCAATTCCGGCCCCGAGGCGACCAGGCTGTTGCGCGAGCTGGTCGAGGTCACCGGCTTCCCGATTACCTCCACGCTGATGGGTTTGGGCGCGTACCCGGCCTCGGGCAAGAACTGGCTCGGCATGCTCGGCATGCACGGCACCTACGAGGCCAACATGACCATGCATGATTGCGACGTCATGCTGTGCGTCGGCGCGCGCTTCGACGACCGCATCACCGGCCGCGTCGATGCGTTCTCCCCCGGCTCGAAGAAGATCCACATCGACATCGACCCGTCTTCGATCAACAAGAACATCCGCGTCGACGTGCCGATCATCGGCGATTGCGGCAACGTCCTCGGCGACATCCTCCAGGTGTTCAAGGCGGAGGCGAAGAAGCCGGACATCAAGTCGTGGTGGCAGCAGATCGCGCAATGGCGCGCCCGCAACTCGCTCTATTACAAGAAGAGCAGCGACGTCATCCTGCCGCAGCATGCGATCCAGAGCCTGTTCGAGGCCACGCGCGGCAGGGACACCTACATCACCACCGAGGTCGGCCAGCACCAGATGTGGGCGGCGCAGTTCTACGGCTTCGAGGAGCCGCATCGCTGGATGACGTCGGGCGGTCTCGGCACCATGGGCTACGGCCTTCCGGCCGCGGTCGGCGTGCAGGTGGCCCATCCCGACAGTCTCGTCATCGACATCGCAGGCGATGCCTCGGTGCAGATGACGATGCAGGAGATGTCGACGGCGGTGCAGTACGAGCTGCCGATCAAGATCTTCATCCTGAACAACCAGTACATGGGCATGGTGCGGCAGTGGCAGCAGCTGCTGCACGGCAACCGGCTGTCGCATTCCTATTCGGAGGCGCTGCCCGATTTCGTCAAGCTCGCGGAAGCCTATGGCGCCGTCGGCCTCCAGGTGCACAAGCCCGGCGATCTCGACGGCGCCATCCATGAGATGATCACGGTCAAGCGCCCCGTTCTGTTCGACTGCCGCGTCGCAGCGCTCGAAAACTGCTTCCCGATGATTCCCTCCGGCAAGGCGCACAACGAGATGCTGTTGCCGGAACAGGCCAATGACGAGGCGACCGCGAAGGCGTTCGCCGGCGGCAAGGCGCTGGTGTGACGAGCGACATTTGAGGGGACGACAATGAACCAGCCCGCATCCGCCTATTTCATCGAAGAGCGCCACGATCCGAACGAGACGCACACGCTCGCGGTGCTCGTGCAGAACGAGCCGGGCGTGCTCGCGCGCGTCATCGGCCTGTTCTCGGGCCGCGGCTACAACATCGAAAGCCTCACGGTCTCGGAGACCGAGGCCCAGAAGCATCTGTCGCGCATCACCATCGTCACCACCGGCACGCCGATGGTGATCGCGCAGATCAAGAACCAGCTCGACCGCATGATCCCGGTCTATCAGGTCGTCGACATGACCCAGACCCGGCGCTCGATCGAGCGCGAGCTCGCGATGGTGAAGGTGCGCGGGCAGGGCGAGCATCGGGTCGAGGCGCTCAGGCTCGCGGATGCGTTCCGTGCCCGGGTGATCGACGCCACGACCGAGAGCTTTGTGTTCGAGATCACAGGCAACACGGACAAGATCAACCAATTTATCGACCTGATGCGCCCGCTCGGCCTCGTCGAGGTGTCGCGCACCGGCGTTGCCGCGATCGGCCGCGGGCCCGAAGGGATGTGAACCATGCTGGCGCGCGACTGGTACTATAACGAGCGGAACCGGATGGGGATCGAGCCCGCCGTGGCCTCGATCTACGACGCCCACGACGATGCCGATCTGCGGGCGCGCGCCGCACTGAAGATGCTCGGAGTCCAGCGCGGCTGGCGGATCGCCGACATCGGCTGCGGCAACGGCGTGCTGGCGACCGAGGCGGCGCTGATGGGTGCCGAGGTCGACGCCATCGACATCTCGCCGGCGATGCTGGCGCTTGCCGAGATCTACGCGCGGGATCGCAAGGCAAAGGTCGCGACCCAGTCCGCGGGCCTGCTCAGCTTCGCCTATCGGCCGGAATCCTACGATCTCATCGTCAGCGAATTCACGCTGCACCATTTGCCGGATTTCTGGAAAGCCGTGGCGATGTCACGGATTTTTCGCGCGCTCAAGCCGGGATCAACGTTCTACCTGCGCGACATCGTCTACACCGCGATGCCCGACGCAATCGAGCGCGACGTCGAGCAATGGGCCGACTTCCAGATCAAGAACCACGATTTCGCGCGCGAAAGCGTGGTGACGCATATGCGCGACGAATATTCCACCTTCGGCTGGGTGATGGAGCGGATGCTGACCGACGTCGGCTTCACGCTGGTCTCGGCCGATTACCACGCACCGATGCACGGCACGTATCTGCTGCGCAAACCAAAGGCCGGCGAGCAAGGCTAGACGAATAACAACAGGGCTGCACGACAGGGCAGAGCCGAGAACAACAATGAAGCCGGCCGATATCCTCATCGCCATCCTGGTGGCGATCATCTGGGGGCTTGCCTTCGTGGCGAGCCGGATCGCGCTCGACGAGCTTTCGCCGGAGCTGATGACGGCGCTACGCTTTGCCATTGCCGCGGTGCCATGCCTGTTCATCCGCAAGCCCAAGATCGCCTGGTCGCTGCTGATCGCGATCAGCTCCACGTTGTTCCTCGGCCAGTTCCTGAGCCAGGCCTATGGCATCGCTCACGGCGTGCCGGTCGGGCTGACCAGCGTCGTGGTGCAGAGCCAGGCGCTGTTCACGATCGGTTTTGCCGCGATCGCCTTTGGCGAGCGTCCGACACCGATGCAGACGCTCGGCATCGGTATCGCTGCGATCGGCCTGCTGATGATCTGCGGCACCGTCGGCTACGATTTCAGCGTCGCTGCGTTTGCCGTGCTGATGATCTCGCCGCTCAGTTTTGCGGTCGGCAATCTGCTGCTGCGCGGCGCCCGCGGCGTACCGATGTTCGACCTGTTCGCGTGGCTGTGCCTCGCCTCGGCCGTGCCGCTGTTCGTGCTGACGCTGATCGCCAACGGCGCGGCGCCAACCTGGACGTCGCTGAGCCGGATGTCGCTGACATCAGCTCTCTGCATGCTGGCGCTTGGCGGCATCTCCACCAGCATCGCCTATTGGCTGTGGGGCCGATTGCTGCGCGACTATCCCGCCGCGCAAGTGGTGCCGTTTGCGCTGCTGGTCCCGTTCGTCGGCTCGGCCGCCTCCAGCATCGTTTTCGGCGAGCGGTTCGGACCCTTGCGGCTTGCCGGCATGGTGACCGTGATCGGCGGTATCGCCGTGATGGTGCTGGCGAAGCGGCCGCAAGTCGTTGCGAAGGCAGCGTGAGGTGAGCATGTCCCAGTCGCTGCTCTATGCCTTCCTCATCTTCATGGTCGTGATGTATTTCACGCCCGGGCCGAACAACATCATGCTGCTGTCCTCGGGCCTGACCTACGGCTTCCGGCGCACCATCCCTCACATCGTGGGCATCGTCCTCGGCTTCGCCTTCATGGTTGCAGCTGTCGGCCTCGGACTCGGCTCCGTGTTCCTGGCCTATCCGATCCTGCAGACCGTCCTGAAATATGCCGGTGCCGCCTACCTGATCTATCTTGCCGCCGCGATCGCCATGTCCGGCCCGGCCAGGCCGGGTGAGGGGGATGGCCGCGGCCCGATGACCTTCTGGGGCGCGGCGATGTTCCAATGGATCAATGCCAAGGGTTGGGTGATCGTGATCGGCACCATCACCGCCTATGCGGCGATCGCCCAATTCCCGCTCAATATCGCGATCCAGACCTTGATCAGCCTGATCGTCGGCACCGTCTCGACCGTGGTCTGGGCCCTGTTCGGCTCCGCCTTGCGGCCGGTCCTGACCTCGGAGCGGCTGGTCCGCGCCTTCAATATCCTGATGGCGATCCTGCTGCTGGCCTCCCTCTACCCCGTTCTCGTGGATGCATGATGTCGCGGATTTCCATGCAGAAACGGGTTTCCCTCAGGGCTGAAAATGCTCTAGACAGCCCCCGAAATCCGCAAATTTCACCCTTCGGACACTGACCATTGGCCGATTTCGGCCCTGAACGAGGAAACGACCATGCGTGTTTATTACGATCGCGACGCCGACCTGAACCTGATCAAGGGCAAGAAGGTCGCCATCGTCGGCTATGGCAGCCAGGGCCATGCCCATGCGCTCAATCTGAAGGATTCCGGCGTCAAGGAAGTCGCCATTGCGCTGCGCAAGGGTTCGGCCTCGGCCAAGAAGGCGGAAGCCGCCGGCTTCAAGGTGCTGGAAGTTGCCGAAGCCGCCAAATGGGCCGACCTCGTCATGATGCTGACCCCGGACGAGCTCCAGGGCGACATCTATCGTGAGCACCTGCACGACAACATGAAGAAGGGCGCCGCCCTCGTGTTCGCGCATGGCCTCAACGTCCATTTCAACCTGCTCGACCCGCGCGCCGATCTCGACGTGCTGATGATCGCGCCGAAGGGCCCCGGCCACACCGTGCGCTCGGAATATCAGCGCGGCGGCGGCGTGCCCTGCCTGATCGCGATCGCCAAGGACGTCTCGGGCAACGCCCATGACCTCGGCCTGTCCTACGCCTCCGCCATCGGCGGCGGCCGCGCCGGCATCATCGAGACCACTTTCAAGGAAGAGTGCGAGACCGACCTGTTCGGCGAGCAGGTGGTGCTCTGCGGCGGCCTGGTCGAGCTGATCAAGGGCGGCTACGAGACCCTGGTCGAAGCCGGCTACGCGCCGGAGATGGCCTATTTCGAGTGCCTGCACGAAGTGAAGCTGATCGTCGACCTGATCTACGAAGGCGGCATCGCCAACATGAACTACTCGATCTCCAACACCGCCGAGTACGGCGAGTACGTCACCGGTCCGCGCATCATCACGGACGAGACCAAGAAGGAGATGCGCAAGGTTCTGGCCGACATCCAGGGCGGCAAGTTCGCCCGCGACTGGATGCTCGAGAACAAGGTCAACCAGACCTCGTTCAAGGCGACCCGCGCCAAGCTCGCTCAGCACCCGATCGAGGAAGTCGGCGCGAAGCTGCGCGACATGATGCCCTGGATCAAGAAGGGCGCGCTGGTCGACAAGAGCAAGAACTAAGTATTTGTGCCCCGGACGCAGCGCAGCACGTTGGTGCTGCGCTGCTGATCCGGGGTCCATTGTGGCTCCCGGGGTCCCGGCCCTGCGCTCCGCTTCGCTGCGCTTGTCCGGGACACCGCCAAGAATCCAAGGCATGATCGCGGGCACCTGAGGGAGGGAGACCATGCGATCTGTCGTCATCACCGGTGCGTCCACCGGCATCGGCTGGGCTACCGCAAAATTCCTGATCGGGCGCGGCTATCGTGTCTTCGGCAGTGTTCGTAAGCAGGCCGATGCCGAGCGGCTTAAGGCCGAGCTCGGCGCCAATTTCACGCCGCTGCTGTTCGACGTCACCGACGAAGCCGCAGTCCTCGCGGCTGCGCGAGAAGTCCGCGAGGCGCTGGGCGGGCAGACGCTGGCCGGCCTCGTCAACAATGCGGGCGTCGCGGTCGCCGGTCCCGTGCTCGAATTGTCGGCCGACGATTTTCGCCGCCAGATGGACATCAACGTCATCGGCCCCGTCATCGCGACGCAGGCGTTCGGCCCGCTGCTCGGCGCCGATCCCTCGCTGAAGGGGCCGAAGGGGCGGATCGTGATGATCAGCTCGGTCGCGGGCAAGAACGGCAATCCGCTGTCGGCGCCCTATTGCACCTCCAAGCATGCCATCGAGGGATTGTCGGAAAGCCTGCGCCGCGAATTGATGCTGTTCGGCATCGACGTCATCATCGTCGCTCCCGGCGCAGTGAAGACGCCGATCTGGAGCAAGGCCGAACAGATCGACCTCTCCGTCTACCAGAACTCGCCCTATCTGCCGGCGCTGAACAAGGTCATGGCCTTCATGATGGACCTCGGCGCCAAGGGCCTGCCGGCCGAGCGGATCGCCGAGATCGTGTTCGAGGCGCTGACGGCGGCGAGCCCCAAGGTGCGCTACCAGATCACGCCCGACCCGATGCGCCACCTGATCGCGGCCGTGCTGCCGAAGCGGACGCTCGATCGCATCATCGCCAAGCGGCTCGGGTTCCTGCCGCAGTGAGACGGGCGCTTCAGCCCGCCGCAACGGTCTGCCCGCGCGGATGGCGTGCCATCGCGATCATGCGCAGCGCCAGCACGATCAGGAGCGGAATCAGGAACGCGGCATAAAGCGGCATCGCCGGCACGCGCTTGCCGAACGACACCAGGAACTGGAACCAAAGATAATAGCCGCCTACCAGGTGCAGCGTCCGCCAGGCGCGGGGGCCGATCAGCGCGGCGGTGCGGTCGAACGAGGTCGCGCTCATGACAATGATGACGACATAGCCCAGGCCACCGAAGATGTAGGAGACGACCGAGGTTGCTTCCGCAAAGCTGGCAGTATCCATCCAGGCGAAAACAACAATCGCGGCCGCGTGGATGGCATGGGAGGCCGCAAAGCTGAGGCCGAGATAGCGCCGGTTGCGGCGCTGCCAGCGGGTCCAGGCATTGGGCCACAGCCGCGCCAGCGCCGCGGCGCTGAAGGCGAGGCAGAACAGCGTGAGCGAGCTGCGCGCCGTGAAACGGATCACCATCCGCACGCCCTCGACCTCGAACTGCCGCATCGAGCCGATCCAGAGGCTGAGGACGATCAGGCTCAACGACAGGGCGGCAAGCAGCCGCCAGCCTTCGAGCCAGCCTTGACGTTGCGACATGGTGATCTCCCTTCGTTATGTAATCATCGATTACATTTCAGGGAATCGGACTGGTCAATGGTGTAATCGCTGCTTACATTCACGTTCGGGTGATGCTAGAAGCGCCTATGTCCGCTCGTCAGCCCTCCAAGCCGCGTCCCCGCCGCCCCACGACCCAAGCCAAGCCCTATCACCATGGCGACCTTCGCCGCGTCCTGATCGATGCTGCGCTGCAGCTCGCGGCGGAGGGCGCGGAGGTTTCAGTCCGCGAGGCCGCGCGCCGGGCCGCGGTGTCCCCGGGTGCGCCATTCCGGCACTTTCCGAACCGCGATGCCCTGATGGCGGCGGCGGCGGCGGAGGCACAGCGGCGCTTTCGTGCCGAGATCGAGGCGGCGCTGAGCGAGGCTCCGGCCGCTGGCCCGCTCGCGCGTTTCCGTGCCTTCGGGCTCGCTTACCTGCGCTGGGCGATGCGCAATCCCGCCCATTTCGAGATCATCTCCACCGGCCGCTACTTCGCCCACGGCAGCTCCTCCGACCTGAGCCGCGACAATGCCGAGCTGATTGCGCTGACCGAGGGGCTCCTGGCCGAGGCGGCGGAGCAGGGACTGCTGCGACCGGCCGACCTCAAGCAGGTCCAGATCGCCGGCCGCGCGCTGGTCTACGGATTTGCCCGGATGAATCTCGACGGCCATTTTCCGCGCTGGGGCGTCGAGGAGGGCGAGATCGAGCGGATGGCGGAAGCGGTGCTCGACCTGTTCATCTCAGGCATTGCAAAGCGCTAGGCCGGTGCGTGGCGATGTCGAGCCCCGTGCAGCGGCCCGCCGCTCATTGGCAATAAGCGAAGGTCGGATCACGACGCGCGTTGCCTGTCCTTGACCGTTCCGTTACAGTTTTATGACACGGTGCAGGCTTCCGGCTGCGCCGGAGGCCCTGGTCGTTCTCGGGCCGGCCAGACGGCTTGGCATCACCGCACCGGACCAGAGTTGCGTGTCCTCGATGGCGTCCGCGCCCAATCCAGGTCCTTCTGCCACCACCGCCGTGCTGGCGAGCGTCGCCGCGCTCGGCATCTGGCGGCTGCTCGCCGTTGCCGCGCCGCACCTTGCCGCCCTCGCGCTGATGTACGAGACCGAGACCGATTTCGGCTCGCGGCTGTCGTTCGCGCTGGCCTGGGGCATCCTCAATTTCTTCTGGATCACATTGCTGCGCCGGCCGGCGCTCTCCGGCGCGCTGTCGCTGACCATGGTGGTCGTGCTGGTGCTGCTGTCGCGGCTGAAGCACGACGTCGTGCAGATGACGGTCAACTTCATCGACCTGATGATGATCGACCGCGACACCGTCGCGTTCCTGTTCACGATCTTCCCGAATTTGCGCTGGTCGGTGATCCTGGCTGGCCTCGTCACGCTGCCGCTGATGTATGCGCTGTGGTGGCTCGATCCGTTCCGCATCCGCCGTCTGCCCGCGCTCGCCTGCAAGCTGGCCTGCCTCGCCGCGCTGGTCGGCTATTCGCTCTATCATCCTGACGAGGCCTGGCGCGGCTATTACGACGACGGCTATCTGTCGAAATTCTTCCGCTCCGGCGTCAGTTCGGTCTCCGACTTCGTGCAATACGGCTTCATGGAATCGGCCGCTGCGAGCAATGAGCGGCTCAACATGCCGCTGGTCGATTCCTGTCACCCCGCAGGACGCCGGCCGAACATCATCATGATCCATGACGAATCGAGCTTCGACATCCGCGCCGCCCGCGGCATCAAGGTGCCGCAGGGCTATGGCAGTCACTTCAAATCCTGGGACGGCAAGCAGCGCACGTTCCTGGCCGAGAGCAATGGCGGGCCGAGCTGGTTCACCGAATACAACGTGCTTGCGGGGCTGTCCTCGCGTTCGTTCGGCCGCTTCGCCTATTTCGTGACACGCATCGCCTCGAACCGCGTCGAGCGCGGGCTGCCGCTGGCGCTGCGCCGCTGCGGCTACGACACGATGTCGCTCTATCCCGCCCATGGCGGCTTCATGGCGGCCCGCAGCTTTCAGATGACGACCGGCATCGAACGCTTCCTCGATTCGAAGGATCTCGGCGCCAAGGATGTCGAGCCCGACAGCTTCTTCTACGACAAGGCGCTGCAGCTGATCGGCCAGCAGCCGCCCAACAAGCCGCTGTTCACCTTCATCTATCTCGGCGCCAATCATTTCCCCTGGGAGACGCGCTTTCGTCCCGAGCTGCTGCCGAACTGGCGCGCGCCGGGCAACGTCGCCTCCATCGACGAATATCTGCGCCGGCAGGCGATGAGCGCCGAGCAGTACAAGGCGTTCGTCGCCGGGCTGAAGAAGAAATTTCCGGGCGAACCCTTCCTGATCGTGCGTTATGGCGATCATCAGCCTGAGTTCGCGCCTGGTATCCTCGAGCCCGGGCTCGACGAGGGCGCTCTCGGCAAGAAGCTCGACGCCTACGATCCGCGTCTCTACGCGACCTATTACGCGATCGACGCCGTCAATTTCGAGCCGGTGAAGAGCGACGCCGTGATGGACACGATCGACGGTCCCTATCTGCCGCTGGTCATCCAGGAGGCCGCGGGCATCCCGCTCGACCCGTCCTTTGCCGAGCAGAAGGAGATCATGCTCCGCTGCAAGGGCGCCTTCTACGCCTGCAGGGACGGCGCCGAAGCGCGGCGACTGAACCGCCTGCTGATCGACGCCGGGATGATCCGGGGGCTGTAGTCCCGACTGCCTGCACCGCGACTACAACTCTATCACCGTCACCCTGAGGTGCTCATCAAGCGGCGTAGGCCGCTTGATGAGCCTCGAACGGCGACAGCCCGGCTGCATCTACATCGTGGCCGTTCATCCTTCGAGGCTCGCGATGTGGCGCTCCGCGCCCCATCACTCGCACCTCAGGATGACGGGGCGGGCGGCGTGCCTACCGCCCGCCCACCTTTTCCCACAGCCACTTCGCCACCACGTCCGGCGACGAATTCGCGTCGTTGCCGCTGGCGCGCAAATTTGCGTCACGCATCGTGGCGATGTCGATCTTGCCGAGAAGCGGCTTGAGCGCGGCCTGCAACCGCTCGTCGCCGGCGCGCTTCGGCGCGAGCAGAAGGATCGCGTCATAGGGCGGGATGGCCTGCCTGGGGTCGTCGAGCGCGACCAGGTCATATTTCGCGATCAGGCCGTCGCTGGTGTAGCCGGCGATGACGTCGACCTCGCCGCTGGCCACCGCTGCATACATGAAGTCCGGCTGCATCTGGCGCTGGGCGCGGAACGAAAGCCCATAGGCTTTCTGCAGCGCCGCCCATTCCGGCCGTGAGAAGAATTCGTAGTCGCCAGCGATCGACATCGTCGATGCGTGCGCGGCGAGATCGGTGATGGTGCGGATGCCAAGCGCCTCGGCACGTTTCTTCGGCATCACCAGCGCATAGGCATTCTCGAAGCCGAGCTCGCCGAGCAAAGTGATGTTGTCCTTCGCCAGCGCAGTCTTCAGCTCCGCGATCAGCTCGGCACGCGGCTTGATGTCGGTGCGATGCAGCTGGTTGGCCCACAGCGTGCCGGAATAATCGACACAGAGATCGATGTCGCCGGCCTTCAACGCCCCGAAGATCACGCTGGAGCCGAGGCCCGAGCGCGCCGTCGCTGAGAGGCCGGCGGCCTGCAGCCGGTCCCTGAGCAAGGCCGACAGCACATATTGCTCGGCGAATGTCTTGGCACCGACGACATAGCCCTGCGACGAGCGCCCCATCGACGGCACCAGCGTGGCCGCGACCAGCGCTGCGAGGCCGGCCGCGCCGAGCACGGAGCGGGCGCGGCTGCGCTGGCGCAGGCCGCCTTCGATCAGGCCGAGCAGCTGATCGACGGCGAGTGCCAGCAGGGCCGAGGCAAGGCAGCCGAACAGCACGAACACCCAGTTCTGGGTCTGAAGTCCGGCAAAGATGTAATTGCCGAGGCTGGTCTGCCCGATCGGCGTCGACAGCGTCGCGGTGCCGATCACCCACACCGCGGCGGTGCGGATGCCCGCCATCATCACCGGCAACGCCAGCGGCAGCTCGACCATGATCAGCGACTGCCGTGCGGTCATGCCGACGCCCTTGGCGGCCTCGATCAGGGCGGGATCGATGCCGTTGAGCCCGGTGATGCCGTTGCGCAGCACCGGCAGCATCGAATAGAGCGCCAGCGCCAGCATCGCCGGCAGGAAACCGAAGGCCGAGAAGGACACGCCGAACCAGGCCAGCGTCACCGACGCCGCCAGCAGCAGCAGCGGATAGAACAGCGCGAGCAGCGCCAGACCCGGCACCGTCTGCACGATGCTGGCGATCGCGAGCAGGACGGCGCGCGGCGCCGGGTGGTTGCGCGTCAGGATCGCCAGCGGCAGGCTGACGGCGAGACCGAGCGCGAGCGCGGCAAGGCTCACCCGCACGTGGTTGCCAAGATAATCGGGCAGATGCGCCAGCGCCTCGCCCCAGCGTGGATCGGCAAGGACGCTCATGCCGCGCCGCCCTGCGGCAGCAGCGCGTTCAGCCGTTCGACCTGGCGGCGCGGCGTGCGCAACAGCTCCAGCACGTAAGCGTCGCCGCTCGTCGACAGCTCGGCAGGCGTGCCCTGGGCGAGCAGCTTCCCGCCGTGCATCACCGCGATGCGGTCGGCGAGCAGGATCGCCTCGGTCATGTCATGCGTGATCATCACCGTGGTCAGGCCGAGCTTGCGATGCAGCGAACGATAGTCCTCGCCGAGCGCGTCGCGGGTGAGGGGATCGAGCGCACCGAAGGGCTCGTCCATCAGCACGATGCGAGGCTTCGCGGCAAGCGCCCGCGCCACGCCGACGCGCTGGCGCTGACCGCCGGAGAGCGCCGCCGGCAGGCGGTCGCGATGCGCATCGCGGTCGAGCTGTACGAGCGCGAGCAGCTCGTCGACCCGCGCGGCGATGCCCGCCGCCGGCGCGCCCAGCAATCTGGGTGTGATCCCGATATTGTCAGCGACGCTCAAATGCGGAAACAGCCCGCCGCTCTGGAAGACGTAGCCGATCCGTCGCCGCAGCGCGACCGGATCGACGCTTTGCACGTCCTCGCCATCGACACTGATGGTGCCGCCATCGGCCTCGATCAGCCGGTTGGCGAGCCGCAGCAGCGTCGTCTTGCCCGAGCCCGAGCCCCCAACGATGGCCACAAACTCGCCTTCGGCGACGTCGAGCGACACGCCGTCGACAGCCCTGAGCGAGCCGAAGCTCTTGACGACGTGGGAATAGCTGATGGCCGGTTTGGAAGGCATTCGATGCAGCTCATTCGTCATTGTCCTGCCCCTCCAGGGGAGGGGCAGAGCGCGGCAAGCCCCATGCGTATCACGCTTGGCGCCTTGATTGAACTTGGCCGCGCGAGCGGCTAAGGCATCAAGCGAAATTTGGAGGAAGCCTATGTCGACGCCCACGGCGGTGGCGCTGGAAAATGCCAAGGTCGCGTTCCGGCTCGGGGACGGGCGGGTCTATACGGCGGTGGAGAAAGCCCATCTTGCGGTTGCGCAGGGCGAGTTCGTGGCCATTGTCGGCCCCACGGGCTGCGGAAAATCGACGCTGCTCAACGTCGCGGCCGGGCTGCTGAAGCCGGCCGCCGGCAGCGTCAGGATTTTCGACCGGCCGCTGGCCGGGCTGAACCGGGATGCCGGCTATTTGTTCCAGGCCGACGCGCTGTTCCCCTGGAAAACCGCGCTCGATAATGTAGCGATCGGGCTCGAGATCAAGGGCACGCCGCGGGCCGAAGCGCTGCCGCGCGCGCAGCAATGGCTGACCTCCGTCGGCCTTGGCGCCTTCGCGGGTCGCTATCCGCACATGCTCTCCGGCGGCCAGCGCAAGCGCGTCGCGCTGGCGCAGGTGCTGATCCGCGATCCCAAGATCCTCCTGATGGACGAGCCGTTCGGGCCGCTCGATGCGCAGACTCGCCAGGTGATGGGTAATCTGCTGCTCGATTTGTGGAGCGCCGACCGCAAGGCGGTGCTGTTCGTGACCCACGATCTGGAAGAGGCAATCGCGCTCGCCGACCGCGTCGTGATCATGTCGGCCGGTCCGTCCTCGCGCATCATCGGCGACTGGCGCGTCAGCTTGCCGCGCCCGCGCGACATTTTCGAGGTGCGGCTGGACAAGGAGTTCCACGAGCTCCATCGCGAGATCTGGAGCGTGCTCAAGGACGAGGTGATGAAGGGTTACGCGCAATCCACGCAAGCGGCGGAGGCGGTCTGATGTCGCGCCCGACGCTGTTCGCGCTGCAAGTCCTGGTCGCGGTCGTCTGCATCGTGCTGTGGCAAGTGCTGTCGACCGTCCCCGTGTTCGGCAAGATCCTGCTTCCGCCGTTCTTCTTCTCCAACCCGCTCGACGTCTTCAGCCAGATCGTGAAATGGTTCGCCTCCGGCGTGATCTGGAAGCATCTCGGCATCACCTTGACCGAATCGATCCTCGCCTTCGTGATCGGTTCGCTCGGCGGCGTGCTGATCGGCTTCTGGTTCGCGCGCCAGCCGCTGGTGGCCGCGGTGTTCGACCCTTACGTGAAGATGGTCAACGCACTGCCCCGCGTGGTGCTGGCGCCGATCTTCGCGCTGTGGCTCGGCCTCGGCATCTGGTCAAAGGTCGCGCTCGGCGTGACGCTGGTGTTCTTCATCGTGTTCTTCAACGTCTATCAGGGCGTCAAGGAGGTCAGCCGCACCGTGCTCGACAACGGCCGCATGCTCGGCATGAGCGAGCGGCAGCTAATGCAGCACGTCTATTGGCCCTCGGCGCTGTCCTGGATGTTCTCCTCGCTGCACACCTCGGTCGGGTTCGCCGTGGTCGGCGCGGTCGTCGGCGAATATCTGGGATCTGCGGCGGGGCTCGGCTACCTGATCCAGCAGGCCGAGGGCGTGTTCGACGTCGCCGGCGTGTTCGCCGGCATGTTCGTGCTCTCGGCCTTCGTGATCCTGATCGACTTCGGGGTGACGCTGGTGGAGCGGCGCCTATTGGTCTGGAGGCCGACCGCGTCGGATGGGCGGGGCTAGGCTGTGACGGTCTCGATTGAATGGTCGGAGCAGCGCTTCTCAAGCCAGCCCTGCTGCTCTATGGTGCCGCCGGCCGAACGGAGGAAACCAATGAAGAACACGATTGCCAGGCTCGCCGGCGCACTGCTCGCGCTGACGCTCACCGCCTCGCTTGCCCAGGCGCAAAGCAAGGTCACCATCGCGGTCGGTGGCGGCTCCTGCCTGTGCTATCTGCCCACGGTGCTGGCCAGGCAGCTCGGCGAATACGAGAAGGCCGGCCTCAATGTCGAACTGGTGGATCTCAAGGGCGGCTCGGATGCGCTGAAAGCCGTGCTCGGCGGCAGCGCCGACGTGGTCTCCGGCTATTTCGACCATTGCGTCAATCTCGCGGCCAAGAAGCAGGAGCTCCAGTCCTTCGTGGTCTATGACCGCTATCCCGGTCTCGTGCTGGTGGTCGCACCCTCGCGCACCAACGACATCAAGTCGGTCAAGGATCTCGCCGGCAAGAAGGTCGGGGTCAGCGCGCCCGGCTCTTCCACCGACTTCTTCCTGAAGTACATGCTCAAGAAGAACGGCGTCGATCCCACCAGCGCCGCCGTCATCGGCGTCGGTCTCGGCGCCACCGCGGTCGCCGCGATGGAGCAGGGCCAGATCGACGCGGCCGTGATGCTCGACCCCTCCGTCACCGTGCTGCAGGGCAGCCACAAGGATCTGCGCATCCTCTCCGATACCCGCACGCAGAAGGACACGCTCGAGACCTTCGGCGGCGAATATCCCGGCGGCGCCCTGTATTCGACGGCGGCCTGGATCAACGGCCACGAGAAGGAGACCCAGGCGCTGACCAACGCCATCGTCGCCACGCTCGCCTGGATCCGTTCGCACAGCCCTGAGGAGATCATGGCGAAGATGCCGGAAGAGACGGTCGGCAAGAACAAGGATCTCTATCTCGCCGCGCTGAAGAACACGATCCCGATGTACTCGGAGACCGGCAAGATGGACCCGAAGGGTGCGGACGCCGTGCTCGCGGTGTTCAGCGTCGGCTCGCCCGAGGTGGCCAATGCCAAGATCGACGTCAGCAAGACCTTTACCAACAAGTTCGTCGAGCAAGCCAAGAAGACCACGGGAAGCGTCAAATAGGCGGCGCGATCGTCGTCCCGCATGACGTCACCGATCATTCATCGCGTCACGACGCTCGATCTTGCGGTGCGGCCGATCGTCTGGCCGTTCGCCGAGGAGCGTCGTGACGAGATCGCGGCGCACTTCGTCGAGAAGCAGCGCGAGCGGCCGAAGATCTGGAACGGCCGCGTCCTGCTCGGGCGCGATCCCGTGTTCGCGGCCGGCCATTTTGCCGCGACCTATTTCGAGACCGATTTCGCAAGCTTCCTCGCCTGGCGCGACTGGGGCTTTCCCGGCGTCCCCGTGTTCAACGGTTTCGGCATGGGCGCGCTGCGCACCTCCGACGGCGCCTTCGTGATGGGCGAGATGGCGGCGCACACCGCCAACGCGGGCCGCATCTATTTCCCGTCGGGCACGCCCGATCTCGACGACGTCAGGGGCGGCACGCTGGACATTCCCGGCAGCGTCGTCCGCGAGCTCGAGGAGGAGACCGGCCTGACGGCGGCGGACTTTCGGGCCGAGCCGGACTGGCATTGCGTCGTCGCCGGCCCCACGATTGCGATGATGCAGGTGCTCAACCTGAACATGTCGGGCGACGAGGCGCGCGCCCGGATCGAAGCCAATCTCGCCCGTGAGGACGAGCCCGAATTGTCGGCCATCCATCTCGTGCGCGGGATGAGTGATCTGAAGCCGACCATGCCGCGATTTGTCACGGCCTTTGTCGAGCAGCAGCTGGCCTCGCGCTGATGCGCAAGGCTTGACATCGCTGCGCTCTGCCCATGTGATGGGGGCAAGCAAGATCAAGACGAATGCAATGCACAATCGTCCAGGGAGGTTTAGATGCGCCTGCGCATGGCTGCCCGTTTGGTACGTGGGCTGTTGGTCGCGATATCAGCGACAGGCTTGGCGGTGTCCGCCGAGGCCCAGGACAAGAAGCTCAAGATCGGTGTCATCTATGATCTGACCGGCCCGCTCGCCGGCGGCGGCTCGGAGCTGCAATATACCGGCGCAAGAATCATGCTGGATCAGTACAGCGCGAGGGATGTCGAGGGCTACAAGATCGAGGCGATCTATGCCGACGCTCAGAGCAAGCCCGACGTCGCCATCAATGAAGCGATCCGTTTGATCGAGCAGGAAAAGGTCGACATGCTGCTCGGCTTCTTTTCCTCGGCGCAGTGCGTGCCGGTGGCAGCGCGCGTCGAGCAGCTGAAGAAGTTCATGTGGATCACGACCTGCATTTCGTCCGCGGTGCTGGAGAACAAGAACTACAAATACGTGTTTCGGCCGCAGGCCTCCGGCGATCAGTTCGGCATGATGACGATGGACTTCATCGCGCAGAACGCGAAGGAAAAGTTCGGCAAGGATCCGAAGGACCTGCGGGTTGCCATCATCCATGAGGACGGCGCCTACGGCGTCGACGTTGCCAAGGGCAATGAAGCCGGTGCCAAGAAGGCCGGGTTCAACATCGTGCTCAGGGAAGGCTATTCGGCCACGGCCCCGGATTTGTCTGCGCTGGTCACCAAGCTGAAGCGGGCAAAGCCGGATGTGGTCTTCCACACCGGCTACAATCCCGACATCACCCTGTTGCTCCGGCAAGCCCGCGAGCAAGGGCTGAAGTTCGGTGCACTGGTGGGACATGGAGCCGGCTACGGGGTCTATGAGAAGCTGAAGGAAGGCCTGGGCGCCGATGTAAACTACGTCTTCAACACCGATCCGATCTCGATCTGGCTCGCCAACCAGAAGAGCATGGATCCGAAGCTGCCGCCGATCATTAAGGCGGTTGGCGAGGAGTTCGACAAGCGCAAGCCGGGCGTCGCCATCCGTTCGGCTCATGTCGGCATGGCGGCGTCCAACACCCACCTGTTCCTGACCGAAGTGCTGCCGCGAGCGATCAAGAAATATGGCGGCATAGATCCCGACTCCCTGCGCAAGGCGGCGCTCGACACCGACATACCCGAAGGCGGCACCATGCTCGGCTTCGGCGTCAAATTCCACGGCGAGGGCTCGCCAATGGCCGGCCAGAACGAGCGCTCGTTCCCCGTCGTGATCCAGTACGTCGACGACAAGTCCTACGTGGTGTGGCCCAAGAGCCAGGCGCAGCGCGAGGCCGTGCTGCCGCTGCCGAAGGGCACCACCTACAGCAACCAGTAGCGGCGGAGAGCTTTGGTGCTGGAAGTCAGCGGGCTGGTGAAGCGGTTCGGCGGCTTCACCGCTGTCAACAACGTGTCGTTCCGGGTCGAGCAGGGCGAGATCCTCGGCCTGATCGGCCCCAACGGCTCGGGCAAGAGCACGATTTTCAACATGCTCTCCGGCACGCTGGCGCCGACATCGGGCTCGATCCTGTTCGGCGGCTCCGAGATCGCGGGCCTCGCCCCGCACCGGATCATCAACAGCGGCATCGGGCGGACCTTCCAGATTCCGCGCCCGTTCCGCCGTCTGACCATCTTCGAGAACGTCGCGCTCGCCGGCTTTTACGGCCAGGGCCGCCACAGCCGCGTCAAGGCCGAGGAAGCGGCCGAGCGTTCGCTGGCCATGGTCGGCCTGCCGACCGATCGCCATGCCAGCGTCGACGGTCTCGGCGCCGCCGGCCTGAAGAAGCTTGAGCTCGCCAAGGCGCTCGCCACCGCGCCAAAGCTGCTGCTGGCCGACGAGAGCCTCGGCGGCCTCGACGAGTCCGAGATGGACCAGGCGGCCGACATGCTGCGCAACATCCGCGACGAGCTTGGGATCACCATCATCTGGGTCGAGCACATCATGGGTGTCTTGATGCGCGTCGTCGATCGCGTCATGGTGCTCGATCACGGCGAGAAGATCTCGGAAGGCCTGCCGAGCGCGGTCGCGGGCGATCCGCGCGTCATCGAGGTCTATCTCGGCACCGATGCCGAGACGACGCAGGCCGCGGCCGCCGAAGCGCGCCGCCGCGCGGGAGGCGCTTGATGCTGGAGCTTCGCGGCGTCAATGCCGGCTATGGTACGTTCCAGGCGCTGTTCGACGTCAGCCTCGACGTCAAGGCCGGCGAAGCCGTCGGCGTCATCGGCCCCAACGGCGCCGGCAAGACCACCCTGATGCGCGTCATCTCCGGCCTGATCCGGCCCTCGCGCGGCTCGATCCGGATGGAGGGCGTGGACGTCGTGGCAACGCCGCCGCACAAGATCGTCAGCCTCGGCATTGCGCATGTGCCGGAGAACCGCCGGCTGTTTCCGCAGCTCACGGTCGACGACAATCTCAAGATGGGTGCCTTCATGAAGGAGGCGCGCGGTCATCTTGCCGAGCGGCTCGAGGTCGTGTTCGACCTGTTTCCGCGCCTGAAGGAACGGCGCCACCAGATGGCCGGCACCATGTCCGGCGGCGAGCAGCAGATGTGCGCGATCGGCCGCGCGCTGATGTCCAATCCAAAGCTGCTGCTGCTCGACGAGCCGTCGGCCGGCCTCGCGCCGGTCGTGGTGCAGCAGGTGTTCGAGCTGGTGAAGCGGATCCGCGCCAGCGGCCTGACCGTGCTGATCGTCGAGCAGAACGTGCAGCAGGTGCTGAAAGTGGTCGACCGCGCCTATCTGATCGAGGCCGGCTCGATCCGCGCGTCCGGCACCTCGGCCGAGATGCTGGCCAGCGACACGGTCAAGGAAGCGTATCTCGGGGTGTAATGGGCATGCAGGGATTCCTCGACATCTTCGACATCTACCTGCTGGAGGCCGTGATCAACGGCATCCTGCTCGGCGGCGTGCTGGCGCTGCTCGCGCTCGGGCTCAACCTGATCTTCGGCGTCATCGACGTGACCTGGATCTGCTACGCCGAGCTCGTGATGATCGGCATGTACGCCATGTATTTCATGGTGCAGGTTTACGGCCTCAGTTATTTCGTCGCTGCCCCCTTCACCGTTCTGCTGGTCGCGCTGCTTGGCGCGGCGCTGCATTACCTCGTGATCGCGCCGCTCTTGACCGCGCCGCCGATCAACCAGCTGCTCGCGACCGGCGGGGTTCTGTTCGTGCTGCAGAGCTTTGCCACCGTCGCCTTCGGCATCGACTTCCGCAATCTCGGCATCCGCCTGCCGGTGCTCGCCTTCGGCGACATGAATTTCAGCTATGCAAGGCTGCTGTCGTTCCTGGCGGCGCTGGTCGGCATGGTCGCGGTCTACCTGTTCATGACGCGCACCTTCACCGGCACCGCGATCCGCGCCATCTCGCAGGACCGCCAGATCATGGCGCTGATGGGCGTCGACACCAGGCGGATCTATCTCATCACCTCCGCGCTCGGCGGCGCGCTGGCCGGGCTCGCCGCCTGCCTTCTGGTGCTGCAATATGACGTGCACCCGTTCGTCGGCCTGTCGTTCGGGCCGATCACCTTCCTCATTTGCGTGCTCGGCGGGCTCGGCAATTTCATCGGCGGCTTCATTGCCGCCTTCGTCTTTGCCGAGATCATCTCGCTCGGCGGCCTGTTCTCCGACCTCGAATGGGGCTACGTGCTCGCCTTCGCCTTCTTCATCGTCATGATGTTCATCCGGCCCGCGGGCCTCTTGGCGAGGCGCCGATGATGGGGCAGGGACGGTTTGCGGCATGGGGGATCGGGCTGGCGGTGCTGATCGCGCTGCCTTTCGTCTATCGCGAGCCCTATCATCTGCACATCCTGGTGCTGATCCTGATCTGGTCGTTCGCCTACACCTCCTGGTCGATGATGGGACGGTTCGGCCTGGTCTCGCTCGGGCACGGCGGCTTCATGGGGATCGGCGCCTATGTCACCGCGCTGCTGTGGAATCACCTGGGCCTTTCGCCGTGGATCGGCATTCCCATCAGTATGGCCGCGGCCGGCGCGCTGGCGCTGATCGTCGGCTATCCCTGCTTCCGTTTCCGCATCACCGGGCATTATTTCGTGCTCGTGACGCTGGCGCTGTCAGGCATCGTGCTCCAGGTCATCACCGCGACGCGCGACTACACCGGCGGATCGCTGGGCTATACGCCGAACCGCACCTCGGGCAACAAGCTGCTGGCGCTGCAATTCGACGACAAGACGACCTGGTATCTGATCGCGCTCGGGGTCTGGCTGTTCGGCATCGTGATCTGGCACTGGGTCGACCGCAGCATGGCTCGCTATGCGCTGGAGGCGATCTCGGAGGACGAGGACGCAGCGGCGGCCGCCGGCGTCGACGTCACCGCGGAGAAGCTGAAGATCACGCTGCTCAGCGCCCTGATGACGGCGCTCGCGGGCGCGATCTACTGCCAGTACCAGATGTTCATCACGCCCGACACCGTCAGCGGCATCGCGGTGTCGCTGCAGATGGTGTTCGCGGCCATCGTCGGCGGCCTGTTCGTCTCGCTCGGCCCGACCTTCGGCGCCATCATCACCATTCTGCTGGCCGAGACCTTGCGCATCGGCTTCGGCACCAAGGCGGTCGGCTGGGACAATCTCGTCTACGGCGTGTTGCTCGTGCTTTTCATCATATTCCTTCCCAAGGGCATCCTTGGTAGCCTGCTCGACCGACTGAAGCCGCAACGCAAGGTGCCCCGCGCTCATGAGCAAGAAGCCGTCCAAGCCGCTCGCCCAGGAACTTGACCGCTACATCACGCCATTCCGCTATGACGGTTCGGGCAAGTTTCATCTCAAGGATCACAAGACCAGCGAGAAGGGCGATCTCGACAAGGAGTCGGCGCAGGCGATTCTCGACGCCAACAAGAAGCGGCTGACCGAGTTTCAGGAGAAGCTCTACGCCCAGGACCGCTGGTCGCTGCTGATCGTGTTCCAGGCCATGGACGCCGGCGGCAAGGATAGCGCGATCAAGGCGATCTTCGAAGGCATCAACCCGCAAGGCTGCGAGGTCCATGCCTTCAAGGCGCCGAGCAGCAAGGAGCTCGACCACGACTTCCTCTGGCGCCATGTGATCGCACTGCCCGAGCGCGGCCATATCGGCATCTTCAACCGCTCCCATTACGAGGAATGCCTGGTGACGCGCGTGCACCCGGAGCTCCTCGCCAAGGAGAAGCTGCCGCAGAAGCTCCTCACCAAGAACATCTGGAAGGAGCGGTTCGAGGACATCTCGGCGTTCGAGCGCTATCTCTGCCGCAACGGCACCGTGGTGCTGAAGTTCTTCCTCAACGTCTCCAAGGACGAGCAGCGCGAGCGCTTCCTCGACCGGCTGCAGGATCCGGCCAAGCAGTGGAAATTCTCCATGGGCGACATCGAGGAGCGCGCGCTGTGGCCGCGCTACCAGGCGGTCTACCAGGACATCGTCCGGCACACGGCGACGTCTCATGCGCCGTGGTACGTCGTGCCGGCCGACCACAAATGGTTCGCGCGCGTCGTGATCGGCTCGGTGATCAATGCGGCACTCGAAAAGCTCGACCTGCGCTTTCCCCGTGCCGACAAGGCCTCGCTGCGGGAGTTCGACGAGGTGCGCAAGGCGCTGGAGAAGGAAGAAAAGAGGGACAATACGAGAAAATCGCGAAAACAAGCCCATGCACAGTAGCCGGCGGCAGCAAGATCAATGGCTTGATGGCCATCGGGAAGGATTGCTGATCTTGCGAAATGAATTTGCTGCGTCGGGCAAAACAGACGCGCGCCGAGCTCTGCGGAACCGACGGTTCAATTGTGATGTCCACCCGGCTGATCCCGCTTGACAGTCTTGTGTCACAGGAGGACCATGCCGATGGTCGCAAACAAGCGACACGCAACGTCCACCTCATGAGCAAGGGGAGGTCTATGACACCACCTCCGCAGATCCAGCCGCGTTAAGTGCGATGGAGCTCGTTCGGACTATCGCATAGCGGCAGAAACCGCGAACGGCACGCCGGGTCAAGGTTTAGCGGGCTGCATCAGTAAGGCAGAGCCCCTACCTGCCCGGCGCTGTATTTTGCATCACATCGATAGCCCCAAACGATAGTAACGTGTCGGATGGGCATGATGAGGCCGATCGCGGTGGCCTCCTTTGACATCCTGCTTTCCTCCTCCTTCCTCCTCGCCGTCATTCCGGGCCGACGCCCGGAATGACGGAGCAATTGCATGCGGGCTACCGCTGTCCCCACGCCGTCATGGCCGGGCTTGTCCCGGCCATCCGCGCCTTGCAGGCACGAAGAACGTGGATGCCCGGGACAAGCCCGGGCATGGCGACCTTCTGTAAAGTCGAGCTGCGGCAATCCCACAGAAAGTCGGATTGCGTCGACGTCGGGCTCCACTGACGGTTCCGCCGTCTTCGCATTGCGACAAATGCCAAGAGAATGTCGCCTCCAAGGCCAACTTCCGACACAGGCTGGAGGCGAATAACGGCAATCCGACATGACGCATGTGTTTCGGTGGTCCCGATGCCGCCGGCGCATGCTTTTTTTCAGGGAATCCTCGTGTCGCACAAGCTTGCCCAGGCATTCCTCGCCGTTCTCTTCCTCGCGTTCTCCTTCCCCAGCGTTCGCGCCGAGCAGGCTCAGCCCGCGACGACCAATGCCGCCGCGTTGTCGTCCGAGGAGGCCAGGCGAGCGCTTGAGACGCTCCAGGACGACAAGAAACGCGCGCAGATGATCGATACGCTGCGCGCGATCGCCAATGCGTCCGGTCCGCAGCAGCCCGCGCCCGCGCAGAAGTCGCCGATCCCGCTGTCGGCCGACGGCCTCGGTGCGCAGCTGCTGCTCACGGTGTCCGAGGAGATCGGCGAGATATCGAGCGAGATCGCCAGCGTGGCGCGGACGATCACGCACTTCCCGGCGTTCTATTACTGGATCGTGCGGACGGCCAACGATCCCGCGGCCTACAACCTTCTGATCGAGATCGCCTGGAAGCTCGCATTGGTGGTCGGTTGCGCGCTGGTGGCCGAATGGGTGCTGTTCCGCCTGATCCGGCGCCCGGTTGCGTTCCTGGAGGGACGCGTGCCGCAAACCGCGCATCTGCAGGCGCAGGCGCTGCCGATTGTCGATCCGCCGTCGTCGGTCGCCGATGTCACCCCCGCGCCCGAGCTGCACAAGCGCCGCCACAGTCTTGCGCGCGTCTGGCAGATCATGCTGCGGCTGCCCCCCGTGCTCGGCCGCCTCGTCCTCGAACTGCTTCCCGTTGTCGTCTTCGTGGGCGTCGCGACGGCGCTGCTCGGCACCGAGATCGGCCAGCCCACCACGGTCCGCCTCGTGATCCTCGCCGTCGTCAATGCCTACGCGTTCTCGCGCGGGCTCATCTGCGTGGTTCGGGCGCTGGCAGGACCGTTCGGCCTGTTTCCGGTGCGCGCCGAAACGGCGGCCTATGTCGAGATCTGGGCGCGCCGCATCGTCGGCGTCGGCGTCTCCGGCATCGCCTTTGCCAATGTCGCGCTACTGCTCGGTCTGCACCGCGCCGGCTATGCCGCGCTGCTGCGCATGGTGATGCTGATCGTGCATCTCTTCGTCGTCGTCATCATCCTGCAATGCCGCCGCCAGGTCGCCGAGGCCATCCGCGCGCCGGCCGACCGGCAGGGCATCGCGGCCCGCCTGCGCAACCGCATCGCCGGCGGCTGGCATTATCTCGCCATCGCACTGGATCTCGCGCTGTGGGCGGTGTGGGCGCTCAACATCCGCAACGGCTATTCGCTGCTGCTGCAATATTTCGTCGGCACCATCGTGGTCGCCGTGATCACGCGCGTCGCAATCATGCTGACGCTGAGCCTGATCGACCGCGGCTTCCGGATCCAGCCGGAAATTCTCCAGCGCTTTCCGGGCCTCGAGATCCGCGCCAACCGCTACCTGCCGCTGCTGCGCAAGATCGTATCCGGCGCGATCGTCTTCATCGGCTTGGTGGCGGTGCTCGAAGTCTGGGGCGTGGACGCCATCGTCTGGTTCTACGGCGGCCAGATCGGCAGCCGGCTGATCTCCGCTTTGGTGACGATCGGTCTCGCCGTGTTCATCGCAGCCGCGATATGGGAAGCCAGCAACGCGCTGCTGGACCGCCAGATCAACACGCTGTCGCGCGATGGGCACTATGCCCGCGCCGCGCGCCTGCGCACCTTTCAGCCGATGCTGCGCACCGCGCTGCTCTGCCTGATCGCCACGATCGTCGGCCTCACCACGCTGAGCGAGATCGGCGTCAATGTCGCGCCGCTGCTGGCAGGCGCCGGCATCGTCGGCATCGCCATCGGCTTCGGCTCGCAGAAGCTGGTGCAGGACCTCATCACCGGCCTGTTCCTGCTGCTGGAGAACACGGTGCAGGTCGGCGACAATGTCAGCGTCTCCGGGCTCTCGGGCGTCGTCGAGAACGTCTCGATCCGCACCATCCGCCTGCGCGCGGGCGACGGCGCGGTGCACATCGTGCCGTTCAGCGCGGTCACGACCATCACCAATGCCAGCCGCGGCGCCGGCAACGCCTCGGTCAGCGTCAACGTCGCCTACAGGGAAGACACCGACCGCGCGGGCCAGATCCTCAAGGACATCGTCGACGAGATGCGCCGCGAACCCGAATTCCGCGCACTGATCCGCGGCGATCTCGAGCTCTGGGGCATCGACAAGGTGGACGGTGCGATGGTGTCGATCGTCGGCCAGATCCGCTGCACCGAGGCCGGGCGCTGGCCGGTCCAGCGCGAATTCAACCGCCGCATGAAGCTCCGCTTCCAGCAGCACGGCATCGACGTCGCATCCGCCACCCAGACCATCCTGATGCATATCGCGCCGCCGGCAGATGCCGCGGCCAATCTGACGCCGCGGCGGGCCGCGGGTTAGTTGCCCCTGCGGAAATTTCCGGCTTGCCTCCGTCCGGCCGGCAGCGTTCACTCCGCCTCCAGCCCGCTGCCAACATGCGGGCGGCAAGAGACCGGGAGAGAACGATGCGGGGGCTGTTGTGGGCCGGATTGCGCGGCGTTGCGATCGTCGTGGGCGCGTTGATGGGATGTGCGGCCTGGTCTGCCCAAGCCAACGCCCAGCCGTTTCCGTCGCGTCCGATCACGCTCATCGTGCCGTTCGCGGCGGGAGGCCCGACCGATACGCTGGCGCGGATCCTGTCGGAGCGGATTGCCGCCGAGCTGCGCACCAATGTCGTGGTCGAGAACGTCGCCGGCGCCTCCGGCAGCATTGCCGGCGCCCGCGTCGCCCGCGCGACGCCCGACGGCACCACGATCGCGATCGGTCATTGGGGCACGCACGTGCTGAACGGCGCGATCCTCAAGCTGCCTTATGACGTCGTGGACGACTTCGAACCGGTCGCAATGATCGCGATGGGCACGCAACTCATCGTCGGCCGGACGTCGCTCGAGGCGAACGATCTCAAGGGGCTGATCGCCTGGCTGAAATCCAATTCCGGCAAGGCCACCGCGGGGACCTCAGGGGCGGGCACAGGAGCCCACGTCGCCGCCGTCTTCTTCAAGGACAAGACCGGCACCGACTTCCAGTTCGTGCCCTATCGCGGTGCAGGGCCCGCCATGATCGATCTCGTCGCCGGGCAGATCGACATCATGTTCGACCAGGCGGCGAACTCGCTGGCACACGTCAAGAGCGGCGCGATCAAGGCGTTCGCCGTGACGTCGCCGACCAGGCTTGCCTCCGCTCCCGACATTCCGACCGTCGACGAGGCGGGCCTGCCGGGGCTGTATATTTCCTACTGGCACGGCATCTGGGCACCGAAGAACACGCCGAAGGAGATCGTTGCCAAGCTCAACGCAGCCGTCGTCGCCGTGCTCGCCGAGGCCGCGGTCAAGCGGCGCTTTGCCGAATTGGGGCAGGAGATACCACCGCCCGACCAGCAGACGCCCGCGGCGCTCGCGGCTTTTCAGAAGGCCGAGACCGAGAAATGGTGGCCGATCGTGAAGGCGGCCAACATCAAGGCGGAATAGCTGCACGCGGCGCTTAACGCGCACACATCCTGAACGTTTCTCGTCATTCCGGGGCGCGACGAAGTCGCGAACCCGGAATCCATCGAGCAGCACAGACGGCGGCGCAATGGATTCCGGGTTCGCGCTGACGCGCGCCCCGGAATGACGAGGGAGAACCGGGGCACTCTTCAACCCTGATCGTGGAGCCAAAGCATTGCCACGTTAACTTTTGCTCCCGCGACTGCTACTCGTTCGCGGTGATCTCGCTGCGGTGCGAGATCACAATCGACGCCTCGGTCTCTACGTCCTTGATCTCAATGGAGCACTGGCCGACAATGTCCACTGGTTCAATGTGAAGCTCCTTGGGGGAATTCGTGAATAGACCTGCTCGGGTCGTTGCCCAATCGACGTCGTCAAATCCGCCGCAAGGCATGGCGCTGCTGCGCGATCCCCTGCTCAACAAGGGCACCGCCTTCACGGAATCCGAGCGCGCCGCACTCGGCCTGCGCGGCCTGCTGCCGCCTTGCGTGCTGACGATGGAGACGCAGGCGCAGCGCGTCCTCACCAATCTGCGCACGCTGCCGACCGATCTGGAAAAATATGTCGCGCTGAACGCGCTGCATGACCGCAACGAGGCGCTGTTCTTCCGCGTCGTCGTCGACCATATCGACGAGATCCAGCCGATCATCTACACGCCGACGGTCGGGCTCGCCTGCCAGAAATACGGCCTGATCTTCCAGCGGCCGCGCGGCATGTTCATCTCCTCGCGCGATCGCGGCCAGATCGCCGAGCTTTTGAAGAACTGGCCCTATCAGGCCAAGCTGATCGTCGTCACCGACGGCGAGCGCATTCTGGGGCTCGGCGATCTCGGCGCCAACGGCATGGGCATCCCGGTCGGCAAGCTCTCGCTCTATTCGGCCTGCGCCGGCGTGCATCCGGAAGCGTGCCTGCCGATCGTGCTCGACGTCGGCACCAACAACGAAGAGCTGCTGAACGATCCCTATTATCTCGGCCTGCGCGAGCGGCGGCTCACGGGCGAAGCCTATGACAGCTTCGTCGATGAGTTCATGCAGGCTGCGCGAAAGACCTTTCCGGGCGTGCTGATCCAGTTCGAGGATTTCGCCAATCATTCGGCGTTCAAGCTGCTGCACAAATATCGCGACGAAGCCTGCGTCTTCAACGACGACATCCAGGGCACCGCGGCGGTGGCGCTGGCCGGCCTGTTCTCGGCCTTGCGCGTCTCCGGCGGTAAGCTCAGGGATCAGCGCATCCTGTTCCTCGGCGCGGGCGAGGCGGCAACCGGCATCGCCGATCTCGTGGTGTCGGCGATGATGGCGGAGGGCGCTTCCGAAGCGGACGCGCTCCGGCGCAACTGGCTGGTGGATTCCCGCGGCCTTGTCGTCGGCGGCCGCGAGGGTCTCTCCGGCCACAAGCTGCGCTACGCGCATGCCGGCCAGGCGCCGATCTCCGACTTCCTCACCGCGATCAAGACGCTGAAGCCAACGGCGATCATCGGCGTCGCAGCGGTCGGCGGCGCCTTCACGCCCGAGGTGCTCAAGACCATGGCCGAGCTCAACGAACAGCCGATCGTGTTCGCGCTCTCCAACCCGACCTCGAAGGCGGAATGCTCGGCCGAGGATGCCTATCGCTACACCGAGGGCCGCGCGCTGTTCGCCTGCGGCAGCCCGTATGATCCAGTCACGCTCAACGGTCGCAGCTTCGTGCCGCGCCAGGGCAATAATTCCTACATCTTCCCCGGTGTCGGCCTTGGCGTTATCGCCAGCGGCTCGAAGCTGGTGACCGACGAGATGTTCATGGCGGCGGCCCATACGCTTGCCGATTGCGTCGGCAAGGAGGATCTTGCGCAGGGCAGCCTCTATCCGGCGTTGCCGCGCATTCGCGAGGTCTCGGTCCGCATCGCCGCGGCGGTTGCCGACGTCGCCTATCAGCGCGGGCTGGCGGCCGGTCCAGCACCCAACGACGTCAAGGCCCTGGTCCAGTCCCAGATGTACGAGCCGCATTACTGAGGCACCGGATTGACCGGTCCCCTGTGGGGGCCTGTCCCGATTCAGGACGCGTCAGTGTGGTGGAATCGTCACAGCTGGCGCGAAATGGCGGCGGCCCCACGCCTGCTTTTGTTCCGACAAGGTTCTGCCCTCATTGCCCGCCGAAAATCGCCCCCGTTCGGAGGGCGTACCATGTCTCGCATTGCACGTGCCGAAACTTCCCGGAGTTCCTTCGCAACCTCGTGCCGGCTGTTGCTTGCCATCGCCGGCGCCGCCTCGCTTGCCGCCTGCGCGCAAGCGCCGGTCGGCCGCCAGAAGGCCGATCTCGCCGGCGCCAGCCGGCAGGCCGCGGTCGAGCGCCCGCACCGTGTGGCGGCGCTGCATCCACGCCCGATCAGCCGGGCGCGCGTTCCCGACGGTGACGCAAAGCAGACCGCTTCGCACGGCGTTGCCAGCTTCTATTCGGATACGGAGACCGCGAGCGGCGAGAGGTTCGACAGGAACGAGTTGACCGCGGCGCATCCCACGCTGCCGTTCGGCACCAAGTTGCGCGTCACCGATACCAATTCCGGCCGCTTCGTCACGGTCAGGGTGAACGATCGCGGGCCCTATGTTCGCGGACGCGTGGTCGACATTTCCCCGTCTGCCGCCGAGGCGCTCGGCATGGTCGACAAGGGCATCACCAACGTTCGGCTCGAGGTCGTGCAATAGGGGATCATCGAGACAAGGCGGCGCGCGCTTAACCGGGTGTTAGCGGCTTCTCGAGCACCATGTATGTCCAAGCAATTCGGGACAGTTGGGGAGAGGGACGCTTGAACACGATCCAGTATCTTGAAGATCAGGCCGCGCGCGCCGAGCGTCTCGCCCGACGGATCACGGATACGCTGACGATCGAGAAGCTCCTTGCCTTCGCCGACGAACGCCGCCGCGAGATCGAGGTGATCGCCGGCAAGTACCGGCGCGCCTAAAGCATGATCCGGAAAAGTGCGCAGCGGTTTTCCGAAAAGATCATGCTTGAACAACAACCCAAAGCGCGATGACGATTCTCCTGATCGCATCGCGCTTTAGACACTTCACAGATCCATGCCCTGCGCGCATTCGTGCTTCCTGCGATGCGCGGAACTTCTTCTCTATTCCTGCGTCATCTGGGCAGGAGAGAGAGGAGGACATCATGGGTTTTGGACGAGGTGCTTTGCTGTGGTTGCTTGGCGTGCCGCTGCCGATCGTTCTGCTGCTGGCATTGTTCTGGCACCACTAAGGTGACTACACCGCACGAAAAGCGCCGCGGCAGCGGCGCTTTTTGTTGCCGCGCAAATCGGTGCAACGCGGCTCAGGAATGGCTTTCCACGAAGTCGCTGAGATAATCAGGCAGCTCTATTCCGTCGATGTCGCAGCGCGCACGGATCTCGCCAGCGACGTCGGTCGAGATGTCCTTCATCCAATGTTCGAGCGTGTTGAAGGAGATCACCTTGATGGGGTCGTTGAAGCAGCCGGCGACGAGCTCGCCGATCGTGGCTTCGAGGTCGTTGCGTTCGATGCGGATTTCGGTCTTCTCATCGCGGCGATCGACCACCACGAACAAGGTTTGGTCCGCCCCGTAAGGTACGATCGATGGTGATGCGCCAGCTTCAAGCATCCTCAGGCACTCGCGACTTGGCTTACGACTTGGCTTCCGATCCCCGTTAACGGGAAAAACCGGAAGAAGGTTCCTGCGCGATTTCGTGAAGTGCCGTCAGAGAAACTCTCGGAGGCGCCAGAGCTCGATGACGTGCTCGGGCGAGAGCACCTCGGTGACGAGCGGCGGCTGCGCCACGGTGCGGATCTCATAGAGGTGACGGGTCGCCACCGGCTTGTCCATGAATGCCGAGATGCAATCGTCGAGCGTGCCTTCGATGACCTGATACGGCTGCCGGTCCGGCTGACGCTGATTGGCCAGCGACGGCCATTTATTCAGCACCGCAAGCGCACCGAAATCGACCTTTGACTCCCCGACAACGTCGCCCATCGTCCCGCCTCACGCAAAAAACGCCCCAGCACGCGGATTTGCGTGCCGGGGCCTGCACCTGTCGCTGCATCTCAATGCCACAACGCCACAATGCAGCAGTCGCGAAAAGGTTCCCGGTCGGCCTTGCCTGATCAGCTCGCCGCCGCCGCGATCTTGTGCCCCGGGCTGGCCTGGCCGGCGAAGCGACGCAAGGCCTCCGCCATCTGCACCCGACCGGGCACGCCCGTGATCACCACGTCGACCATGGTGAAGGAGGAGTGGAAATGGCCGTGCGCCTTCAGCTGCTCGACCGGGACGCCTGCGGCCGACATCGCCTCGGCATAGGCGATTCCTTCGTCGCGCAACGGATCGAATTCGCAGGTCAGCACGAAGGCGGGCGGCAGGCCGGCGACCTTGCCGCGCAGCGGCGAGACGCGCGGATCGGTGCGGTCGGCCGGCGAGCAGTAGAGGTCCCAGAACCAGTACATCAGCGAGCGCGTCAGGAAGTAGCCGGTCGCATTGTCGTTGTAGGAGGGACGGTCGAAGCTGCAATCGGTGACCGGGCAGATCAGGAGCTGGCCGGCGATCGCGGGTCCGCCGCGGTCGCGCGCGAGCTGGCAGGTGACGGCAGCGACGTTGCCGCCGGCGCTCCAGCCGGCGACCAGCACCGGGCCCGCTCTGCCGCCGAGCTCTTCGGCGTGCTCGGCGATCCAGCGCGTTGCCGCATAGCCGTCCTCGGCCGCGGTCGGGAAGCGATGCTCCGGCGCGTGACGATAGCCGACGCTGACGAACATCATGCCGGTCCGCCGCACCATGTCGCGGCAGAACGGCTCGTCCGACTGCTCGTCGCCGAGCACCCAGCCGCCGCCGTGGAAATAGACCACGACCGGATGCGGTCCCGGCGTTGCCGGCTTGTAGACGCGGTAAGGCAGCGCGCCGCCCGTGACGGGCAGGGTGCCGTCGACGATGTCGCCGATCGGCCGTCCCGCAGGCCGGCCCTTGTTGAACTCGTTCACGAACGCGCGGGCGCCTTCCGCGCCCATCGACTCGATCGGCGGCAGGTTCAGCGACGCCAGCAGGTTGAGCACCAGCCGCACGTCTGGCTGCAGCCGCACCACCTCGCCGTCATTGCACTGCGCGGCGCCGTTCGGGCCGGTGAGCCTGAAGCCGAGCATGCCGCGGCTCACCACCTCGTCGCAGATGCTGCGATAGGGGCCGACGCCGCCGGTATAGGGCATCAGGCCCTGCACCTTGCCGGGCACGTTGGCGCCCGTGTACCAAGTGTTGGCGAGCCGGTGCAGCGTCAGCATCGAACAGTCGGCCATGTGCCTGTTCCAGCCGGCCTGCGCCGCCTCGGTAGGCTCGATCGTGGTGAAGCCGGCATCGCGCAGCGCAGCCAGGCGGTCGACCACCCAGTCGACATGCTGCTCGATCGACACCGCCATGTTCGACAGCACCGACGGGCTGCCGGGGCCGGTGATCATGAAGAAGTTCGGAAAGCCCGCGACGGTGAGCCCGAGATAGGTCTGCGGACCCTGCGCCCAGACATCGGTGAGCGACTTGCCGCCGCGCCCGGCGATCGGATGCACGGCACGGATCGCGCCGGTCATGGCGTCGAACCCGGTCGCGAACACGATGACGTCGAGGTCGAAGCTGCGCTTCTCGGTCGCGATTCCGCTCGCCGTGATCGCCTTGATCGGTTCCTGGCGCAGGTTGACCAGTGTGACGTTGGGCCGGTTATAGGTGGCGTAATAGTTGGTATCGAGGCAGGGGCGCTTGGCGCCGAAGGGATGGTCGTTCGGCGTAAGTGCGGCGGCGGTCTCGGGGTCCTTCACGGCCGCGCGGATCTTCTCGCGGATCAGGTCCTGGACGATCTTGTTGCCGTCGATGTCGACGGCCTGGTCGGCCCAGAGCTGGGTCAGGATGTGGACGAGGTCGCCGGCAGCCCAGGCACGCTCGAACCGCTCACGACGTTCGGCATCGCTCAATTGCCAGCTCACGACCGTCTGCTGCGGATAGGGCACGCCGGCCATCGACTGGCGCGCCTGCTCGCGATAGGCGGCGCGGTCGCCTTGCAGCAGGCTCATGCGGTCCGACGGCGCCGGGCCGTTATGCGCGGGCAGCGCGAAGTTCGCCGTGCGCTGGAATACGGTCAGATGCGTGGCCTGCTCGGCGATCAGCGGGATTGACTGGATCGCCGAGGAGCCGGTTCCGATCACGGCGACGCGCTTGCCCGCGAGATTGACGCCGCCATGCGGCCAGCGTCCGGTGAAATAAACCTCGCCCTTGAAATCCTTGACGCCGTCGATCTCCGGCGGCTTTGGCGCCGAGAGGCAGCCGGTGGCCATGATGTAATGGCGGCAGGAGACCGGTTCGCCATTGTCGGTGGTGAGCAGCCAGCGCTCCGCCGTCTCGTCCCATCTGGCTTCGGTGACCTTGGTCTTGAAGCGGATGTCGCGCCTGAGATCGTAGCGGTCGGCGACGAAGCCGAGATAGCGCAGGATTTCGGGCTGGGTCGCGTATTTCTCCGACCAGGTCCAGGCGGTCTCGAGCTCGGGATCGAAGGTGTAGCTGTAGTCGATGGTCTGGATGTCGCAGCGCGCGCCGGGGTAGCGGTTCCAGTACCAGGTGCCGCCGACGTCGCCGGCCTCTTCGAGGGCGACGGCCGAGAAGCCGGCCTTGCGCAGGCGGTGCAGGAGATAGAGGCCGGCAAAGCCGGCGCCGACCACGGCGACATCGACCCGCTGAGCGGTTCCGCGTTGCTCGGAGGCACGTGTAGCGACCAGTGCGTCAGACATGGCATTTCCTCCCGTATGTGTCGTTTTGCCGGCAGGCTATCGCTGCAGGTTCAGCTTGTCATCAGAGCAAGTGCAATCTTCGGTGGTCGTTTGCGCCGCATCGTGGCCGCGCGAACGTCGGGGCGCTACACGCATCGCGATGCACAATGACCGTGATTACCCGGGCTAATCATGCCCGATCCGCCTGTGTATGCTTGCGGTTACAAGCCACGCGTAGCGACCGAGCGTCATGCCAGAGTTGAGTGAGCGGACCAAAGCGAACATGGACGTGGTCCTGGAGCAGACGTGCCGGCAATTGCCGCATGGCGGCGATCACGACAGCCGCAGATTCATCGCCGAACGCCTGATCGAGGCCGCGCAGGCCGGCCACTCCACGCTCGGCGAGCTCGGCATCGTCGCGCGGCGCGCGCTGGCGGAGATTCTCGCAAAGCGTGGTGAGTAAGCCGCGAGGCTTGCCTGCTGGCGCGCCGCAGACATAACCTCACAGGAACCTGTCCGCGCATCGAAATGCCCAGAAGATGCGATCCGTGCTTGCGCTCATTGCGGCTTCCGCATTCCTTTGGCTTGCCGGCTCGGCCATGGCTCAGCCGGCCGGACAGTTTCCATTCGCGCTGACGCGGGAAGGACAGATGCTCGGCGCCGTCGAAGGCGAGGTGGCGTCGTTCAAGGGACTGGCCTACGCGGCGCCGCCGGTCGGCGCGTTGCGCTGGCGTCCGCCGCAGCCGACGCCCGAAAGCTCGGAGATGCACACCGCCTACGCGTACGGCGCGCCGTGCCTTCAGCCGGCGCTGCCCGAGGCAAGCGAGGATTGTCTCACGCTGAACGTGTTTCGTCCGTTCGGGGTCGACGGCCCGCTGCCGGTGATGATGTTCATTCATGGCGGCGGCTTCGTCAGCGGCACCGCGAACGAGCCGCTGTTCGACGGTGCCAGGCTGGCGCAGGCCGGCCTCATCGTCGTGACCGCCAATTTTCGCCTCGGCGCGCTCGGCTGGCTTGCTCATCCCGCGTCGTCGGGCGGTTCGGGCAATTACGGCCTGATGGACCAGATCGCCGCGCTGCATTGGGTTCGCGACAACATCGCGGCCTTCGGCGGCGATCCTGACAACGTCACCTTGTTCGGCAGCGGCGCCGGCGCGACGTCGATCGCGCTCCTGATGCTGTCCGCGCAAGCGCGCGGTCTGTTCCAGAAGGCCATTCTGCAATCGATCCCGGCGCGCGCGCATCTGCGCTCGGTGCAGGAGGCGGAGGCTGTCGGCCGGCAGTTCGTGGCGGCGCTGGGATCGCAAGCGGATCTGCGCGGCGTCGAGCCGCGACGCCTGCTTGCAGCCCAAGGCCGTCTGTTGCAGACCTCGCGGCGCAGCTTCGCGCCGACGCGGGATGGAAGTCTGGTGACCGAGGACATTGCCGCCGGCTTTGCGGCCGGGCATCAAGGGCGCATTCCCCTGATCATCGGCTCGAACGATGACGAGACGGATTTCGACAGCGAGTTCGACATCAAGGAGGAGGTCGCATCATCAGGCATCACGAGCGATGAGCTGCGCGAGCTCTATCCCGGCCTCGTCGGGCCTTCAGAGCCTGCCGCAAGGTTCTATACCGACAAGGTCTTTTCCGAGCCCGCACGATTGCTGGCCCGCCTGCATGCCGCAGGCGGCGCAACCACCTTTCGCTATCGCTTCGCCTATGTGCCGGAGGCCCGGCGGGCCAGTCCCGAAGGCGGGCACGGGCGCGAGCTGCAGTTCATTTTTGGTGCGGAGGGCGTGCCCGGGGCGGGCATCTTCTCGCGGGGCGATCGCAAGCTCGCAAGCCGCATGCGATCCTATTGGATCAACTTCGCCAGGAGCGGCGATCCCAACGGTCCAGACCTGCCGCATTGGGACGCGGAGGCCGGTCGCGATCGCCTGTTGCTGATGACGAACGACGGCGTCGCGAGCGGCGACGATCCCTTGGCGGAGCGTCTGGACCGGCTCGCGCGCTAGCGCGATAAAATGAAGTGGACTTAAGCCGCGAGCTCGACGCGCGGGGCGGGCGTCAGCCGGTCTTCCTCCAGATAATCCATCGCGCCGTCCTTCTCGACGGCGTAGAATTGCTGGCCTTCCCGCGACTTGAAGGCGGCGCGCACGATGCCGCGGCGGCCCTTGTCACTGTTGACGACGTCCCCCAGCGCAAACTTCCTCATCTCACGTCTCACTTGTCTTCAGGCCGACTGCTTCGGCCCCGTCTGAGATTTTGGGCGGCAAATCGTTAACGACTTGCTAACCATGCCGGTTTGCCTATGCTCGCCGCCGGTCGCGCCGGCACTGGCGCGCGCATTCTTGCCGATGAGACGAGCCCATGACGCGATTTCCGACGCTCTTCCTCTCGCATGGCGGCGGTCCCTGGCCGTTCATGGAGGACAGGCGGGTGCAATATGCCAAGACCGCCGCTGAGTTCGGCCGGCTGCCGCAGCTGCTCCCCGAAAGGCCGAAGGCCGTGCTCGTCATCACCGGCCATTGGGAAGCCGACGCCTTCACCGTGTCGACCTCGGCGCATCCGCCGATGGTGTACGATTATTACGGTTTCCCCGAGCATACCTATCATCTCAAATATCCGGCTCCGGGCAGGCCCGAGCTCGCCGCGCAAGTGAAGGCGCAGCTGACGCGTGCCGGCCTCGATTGCCGGGAAGATCCCAATCAGGGTTTTGATCACGGCACCTTCGTGCCGCTCGGCTTGATGTATCCGAACGCCGACATGCCGATCGTGCTGCTCTCGCTGAAGTCTGCGTACGATGCGGCCGAGCACATCAAGGTCGGCGAGGCGATCGCCTCGCTCCGCGACGAAGGCATCCTGATCGTCGGCAGCGGCCTGACCTATCACAACATGCGCGGCTTCAACCGGCCGGAGTCCAAGCCCGTCTCCTACGATTTCGAGGCCTATCTCAACGAGGCGATCAGCAACCCGGATCCGGCCCGCCGCAACGCCATGCTGGTCGATTGGGAGAATGCACCGAGTGCGCGCCTGGCGCATCCGCGCGAAGACCATCTACTGCCGCTGATGGTGGCCGCCGGCGCCGCCGGCAGCGACGTCGGCAGGCGCGTCTTCGTCGACGAAGTCGCGGGTGTGGCGATGGCGTCGTATGTGTTTGGGTGATCGATTGCTCCTTCTCCCACAAGGGGAGAGGGACATTCACCCGTATCTCAGCTTCATCACCAGAATGCCGCCGGCGAGCACCATGGTGATGGCGTTGGCGGCGACCAGCGGGGCGTCGCCCGAGAGCAGGCCGTAGATCAGCCAGAGCACGAGGCCCAGCACCATGACCAGGAACATGCCGAGCGAGATGTCGCCGGTGGATCGGGTCTTCCACACCTTGATGGCTTGCGGCGCGTAGGCGACGGTGGTGCAGGTGGCGGCGGCAAAGCCGATCAGCTTGATGACGAAGGGGTCCATGCCGGCTCTATACCATGGATTCGCCGATGGTCATCTTCAGGCGCGCTCCGCCATCAGATCACGATACAGTGCGGCATAATCCCCGGCGCGGCCACGCCAGGAGACGTCGGTCGCAAGGCCGTTTCGTTGCAGCCGGCGCCAGGTCTGCTTGTCGTGGAAGGCGGCGTTGGCCTTGCGCAAGCTGTCGGCGAGGGCCTCCGCGGTCACGGGTGCGAACTTGAAACCGGTGGCGTCGCGGCCGGAGGCGTCGGCCTCGCCGATATCGACGATGGTGTCCTCGAGCCCGCCGACGCGCGAGACGATCGGGACGGCGCCATAGCGCAGCGCGCAGAGCTGGGTGAGGCCGCAAGGCTCGAAGCGCGAGGGCACGATCAGCGCGTCCGAGCCGGCCTGGAGCAGGTGCGCCAGGATTTCGTCATAGCCGATCACGACGCCGATGCGGCCGGGATTGGCGCGGGCCGCGGCCTGATAGCGGTCCTGGAGATCGCGGTCGCCGCTGCCGAGCAGCGCGAGCTGCATGCCTTCGCGCAAGATGGTCGGGATCGCCTCGAGCAGGAGATCGAGTCCCTTCTGCCACGACAGCCGGCTGATGACGCCGAGCAGCGGCGCCTCGTCCGAGGAATCGAGGCTGAATTGCTGCTGCAGCACCGCCTTGTTCGCGGCCCGGAACGTGAGGTCCTCGGCGCCGTAGCGGTAGGCGATGTGGGGATCCTCCTGCGGATTCCACACCGAGATGTCGATGCCGTTGAGGATGCCGCTCAGCACGTCGCTGCGTGCGCGCAACAGGCCGCCGAATCCCATGCCGCCTTCGTCGCTCTGGATCTCCCGCGCGTAGGTCGGCGATACCGTGGTGATGCGGTCGGCGAATTGCAGGCCGGCCTTGAGGAAGCTGATGCCGCCGAAATATTCGAGCTCATTGACGTTGAAGGAGTGCCAGGGCAGTCCGATCGACCCGATCAGCTCGGGCGCGAACTTGCCCTGATAGGCCATGTTGTGGATGGTCATCACGGTGGCGGGCCGCGGGCGATTGTCATAATGCAGATAGGCCGGAGCGAGCCCGGCCTGCCAGTCATGGGCGTGCACGATATCGGGCACGAACGCGGGCACGAGGCCGTGGCCGATGTCGGCCGCGACGCGCGACAGCGCCGCGAAGCGCACGCCATTGTCGGGCCAATCGACGCCTTCAGTGGTGACGTAAGGATTGCCCGGCCGCGCATAGAGATGCGGCACGTCGAGCACGAACAGGTCGAGCCCCTCGTGGAAGCCCGCGAGCAGCCGTCCGGGACCGCCGAAATAATCCGGCCAGCTGCGGATCTCCGCGGCGCCGGAGACCAGTCGCATCACGTCGGGATAGCCCGGCATCAAGGTGCGCATCTCGACGCCGTGCGCCTTCAGCGCGATCGGCAGTGCGCCGGCGACATCGGCGAGGCCGCCGGTCTTGACGATGGGGTAGACTTCCGAGGCGACCGCGAGGACGCGAACAGGCATCATCTATTGAGCCCGTCAATCATCGGCTGGGTGATCAGCGAGATACCCTGTTCAGTGGTGCGGAAACGCTTTGCGTCGAACTCGGGATCCTCGCCGACGACGAGGCCTTCGGGAATTTCGACGCCACGGTCGATCACGACGTTCTTCAAGCGAGCCCCGCGGCCGACATTCACATAGGGCATGATAACCGCGTTCTCGACATTGGCGTAGGAGTTGATGCGCACGCCGGTGAACAGCAGCGAGCGGCGCAGCGAGGCGCCGGAGATGATGCAGCCGCCGGAGACCAGCGAGCTCACCGCCTGGCCGCGCCGGCTCTCCTCGTCATGGACGAATTTGGCGGGCGGCGTGATCTCGGCGTAGGACCATATCGGCCAGGCGCGGTCGAACAAATCGAGCTCCGGCACCACGTCGGTGAGATCGATATTGGCGGACCAGTAGGCGTCGACGGTGCCGACGTCACGCCAATAGGCGCCGTTGTTGCGGCTGGAGCGGACGCAGGAGGTCGAGAACTGGTGCGCGATAGCGCGGCCGTTCTTGACGAGGTAGGGAATGATGTCCTTGCCGAAATCGTGGTTGGAGTTCGGGTCCTCGGCGTCGCGCTTGAGCTGGTCGAACAGGAATTTTGCGTTGAAGACGTAGATGCCCATGCTGGCGAGCGAGACGTCCGGCTTGCCCGGCATCGGCGGCGGATCTTTCGGCTTCTCCAGAAACTCCTGGATCCAGCCGTTCTCGTCGATATGCATGATGCCGAAGCCCGAGGATTCCGCGCGTGGCATTTCCAGGCAGCCGACGGTGACGTCGGCGCCGCTTTCGACGTGCTGGCGCAACATCACCTCGTAATCCATCTTATAGATATGGTCGCCGGCCAGCACCACGATGAAGCGGCAGGCGTGGGATTCGATGATGTCGATATTCTGGTAGACCGCATCCGCCGTGCCGACATACCACATGTTCTCGGAGACGCGTTGGCTCGCGGGGAGGATGTCGAAGCTCTCGTTGCGTTCGGGGCGGAAGAAGTTCCAGCCCATCTGAAGATGCCGGATCAGGCTGTGTGCCTTGTACTGGGTGGCGACCGCGATGCGGCGTATGCCTGAATTGACGACATTCGACAGCGCGAAATCGATGATGCGGGACTTGCCGCCGAAATAGACGGCGGGCTTGGCGCGCCGGTCAGTCAGCTCCAGGAGCCGGCTGCCGCGTCCGCCAGCGAGGACGAACGCCAGCGCCTGACGGGCGAGCGGTTCACTACCCACGGCACTCATGTCATTCTCCCACTCACGCCCGGCGCAGGCCGAGGCCATTTGTCGCGAGAAGCCCCCGCGCCCTTGGAACAGATAGTAACGGTACGCATAGTAAATCGTGAAGTAGGTTGTTGGTTGCGAAGGCGGGAAGCTTAATGCTTTGCCTTAGGCGCCGGGCTTCGGCATCGCCGCGGCGACGCCGGGCGGCGGGTGTTCGGGCGCTTCGCGTGCCGGCGGCCCTCTCGCAAGGAGGCAGAAGGAGACTTGTGCGCCGCACGCGAATCCGGGCTTTGACTTAACGCAACGATGCCCGATCATGATGCTGCGATCCTTTTCCAAGCGAAACGTCAACAGGAGTTAAGACGATGAGGTTCTGGAAAACGGCAATTGCCTGTTCGCTGGCCGGTGTGGTCATCGCCGGCCAGATCCAGCAGGCGGCGGCAGCCCCGCTGCCGACCAACGTCGCGACCATGAAGGCCGCGGTCGGCGACGACGTCACGCCGGTGCATTGGCGCGGCGGCGGCTGGGGACTTGCCCTTGGCGGCCTCGCGGCCGGCGCAATCATCGGCGGCGCCATCGCCGGCGGCTCACCCTATGGTTATTATGGCGCACCGTATTACGGCGGCTACGGCTATCCAGGCTACGGCTACGGTTATGCCCCCGCCTATTACGGCGGCTACGGCTACGCGCCGGTCTATGCCTATCCGCGCTATTATCGGCCCTATCGTCCGTATTACAGCTATGGCTATTACCGGCCGTACCGGGTCTATCACCGACACTATTACCGCCGATATTGGTGAGCGCCAGCGCCCTTTGGCGTTGAGCATGATCTACGTGCAAACGCGCAACGCGTTTGCACGCATGATTGCTGGAGGCGTGCCAGTTTTTCACAGTAACAATGTGTGATGGCACCGCCGTGCGACCGGCGGCAGTGTCTGGAACCCAAGGGAACAAAGCGACGTTTGCAGCGCAGGGCAGGTCAACCGGGAGCGGTGCCGTGCGCGCGCAAACCACACTATTTTTTTCTCTGGCCAGCTCTTCGCTTTTTGCCATTTGTGTTGCCCAGGCCGAAAGCGGGCTTGCCTCGTATTACAGCTATGCAAAAGCCGGCAAGGGCGGCGAGCTGACCTGCGCGCACCGCACGCGCCCGTTCGGCAGCGTGCTCAGGGTGTCCTGGAGCGGGCGCACGATCCAGTGCCGCGTCAACGATCGCGGCCCCTTCATCCGCGGCCGGATCGTCGATCTCTCGGTCCCCGCCGCCCGGGCGCTCGGCATGATGAGTGCCGGCGTGGTGCGGGTCTCCGTGGAATAGGCCGGACCGCGCGCTATAGTGCCGCTCAAAGCATTGGGGAGCACTATGGCCAGGATCAGGGTGGGACTCGTCGGCTGCGGCTTCGTGTCGGAGCTGCACATGTATGCATTCCGGCGCGTCTATGGCGTGGATGTCGAGGTTGCTGCGGTGGCCGCGCGCGGCGACCATGTCGTCGAATTCGCCAGCCGCCACAACATCACACGCGTCTATCGCAGCTTCGCCGAATTGATCGCAGACGGCGCAATCGACGTCGTCGACATCTGCACCCCGCCCAATCTTCATGCGGAAATGATCGTTGCGGCGATGCAGGCCGGCAAGCACGTGATCTGCGAAAAGCCTTTCGCCGGCTATTTCGGCCGCGACGGCGATGCGAGGCCGATCGGCAGGCACGTGCCGAAGGCGCTGATGTACGAGCGCGTGATCGAGGAAATGGACAAGACGCGCGACGCGATCGAGCGCACCGGCAAGCTCTTCATGTATGCCGAGGACTGGGTCTACGCCCCCGCGGTGACCAAGACCGCCGAGATCATCCGGGCGACCAAGGACAAGATCCTGTTCATGAAGGGCGAGGAGAGCCATTCCGGCTCGCACGCGGCCCATGCCGCGCAATGGGCGATGACCGGCGGCGGCTCGCTGATCCGCATGGGCTGCCATCCGCTCTCGGCCGTGCTTTATCTCAAGCAGGTCGAGGCCCGGGCGCGCGGCGAGACCATTCGCGTCGCCAGCGTCACCTGTGATGTCGGCAACGTCACCGCCGGTCTCAAGCCCGAGGAGCGCACCTACATCAAGGCCAATCCCGTCGACGTCGAGGACTGGGGCACGCTCACCGCCACGTTCTCCGACGGCACCAAGGCCACCGTGTTCTCCGGCGACATGATCATGGGCGGCGTGCGCAACCTGATCGAGACCTACACGTCCGGCGGCTCGCTGTTCGCCAACATCACCCCCAACAATCATCTGATGAGCTACCAGACCAGCGAGGACAAGCTTGCCTCGGTCTACATCACCGAAAAGGTCGACCGCAAAACCGGCTGGCAATATGTCTGCCTCGAGGAGGAATGGACGCGCGGCTATCTGCAGGAGATCCAGGACTTCATGGAATGCGTGGCGACCGGCCGCCAGCCGCTGTCGGATCTCGCGCTGGCCTATGAGACGATCAGGGTGAACTACGCGGGCTATTGGGCCGCGGAGGAGGGACGACGGGTGGTGCTGTGAATGAGATCGTCACCGCCGCGGAGGTGTGCTCCCTCGCCCCGCAAGCGGCAGGCAGTCGCATATGCTAGCGATCTCGCCTGTGGCCATCCTTCGAGACGCCCGCCGTTGGCGGGCCCTCAGGATGAATACCGGGTGCGCGGCGCGCGTTTCAACCAGCACCAATGCTGCTTAGCCTCATCCTGAGGAGACCGCGAAGCGGTCGTCTCGAAGGACGAGGCGCGCGCTCAAGTCTCGCAAAGCGCCATATGCAATAGCCCTGCCGCACGCGGGAAGAGGCGAAGAAATTCACTCACGCCCCGTAGGTCGATCCCTTCGGCAGCGGGAATACCGGGTCCTGGGTGCGGATGTTGGTCGGCCACACCACCGAGATGTGCTCGCCGGCATTCTGCATCACCACCGGGGTCGAGCGTTCGTTCTGGCCGGAGAGCGGCGTGCCCGGCTGGAAGAATTTCACGCCGTAGCCCTGAATGGTGCCGCCGGCGGGAATGTCGACGTCGAGCGCTGCCTTGCGAATGGCCTCGGGCTCGAAGCTGCCGTACTTCTCCTTGGCGACCGGCAGCACGTTGTTGAGCAGCACCCAGGTCTGGTTGAAGCCCATCGAGCAATGCGGCGGCACGTCGGTGGCGCCGGTCTTGGCCT